>OHOZ01000160.1_pt1 | contig 44308 bp, 41 predicted proteins | sample 1569931 | NCBI WGS metagenome assembly OHOZ01 (sample SAMEA3879572, study PRJEB24766) | human gut metagenome | biome: human-associated habitat; feature: feces | place: USA | collected 1985/1987
CCTTATTTTTTAATTATAACATAAAAGTTATAATTTGTAGATTATAGAAAAATTGCCGTTTGACTTTGAGTTCAAACGACAATTATTTGGCGGAGCGTTAGTAACGTAAATCGAATTTTATAGTCGCCAACGGCGTTTAGGTCGTTGCCCTAACATACTATTCATAATTTGCCTTCTACTTGCTTCATATTGTCGTGCACGTTCTTGTTGAATATACGATTGAGTTTGGTTTATAATATCGTCAATCGATAAAACATCATCATTTATCGATATTCCATATTGTTTGAGAAAATTGTTTGCTATAATATAATTAGGGTATGTTTTATAAAAGGTAAAATCTTTGGGGGATATTTTTGTTAGTAGCAACATAATATCAAATTCTTGATTGGCATATTGCGGATTTGATATGCTGGTTTTGTATTGTATAAATATTTTAACTTGCGGCGGTATTTTGATTGCAAATTGCTGTTTTGCTCTTTTCCAACACAAATCGTCATCTCTGCATTTCATAGGGTCAATAGAATCTTCAATATAATTTTTAATTCTATCAGTTGCATCGAATACCCAAACTACCTGATACCCACAAGAAAGGTAGAAAGCATTTCGTTTTGTAATTTCTTCACCCGTAATAGGGCTATGCTGAAATTCAATAACTGTTCCATTGATACAAATATCTGCTCTATGTTTAATGCCGTTTTTCTCAATAACGACTTCTCTATATTGTTCGGGGAATTGTCTTTGCCAAGACAAATGCCACTCACTCATATCGTGCTTCCAATCGTCATAGCAAATAGTCCCTCGTTTATGAGCAAAATGTGTCTTGACCGCCAAAGATTCTGTTGCTCGAATTGTAAGAATCTCGCCACAAATAGGGCAAAAATATTGATTGCCCTTTATTGCGTTTTCTATTGATATTCTATTTCTATTGGTGTCCAAAGCAATAAACATAATTTTCCTTTACAAGGCCTATAATATTAAATAATCACATCCAATAAATAACAGTTCCCGAAATCGCTGTTATCGTTCCAATAGTCCTGCCGCCGTAACTACCCTTACCGTTCCCTGCCGCATTACAAGTAACATACATTTTTTGCCCATCGTGTTCTATTTCAAAAACGACATTCTCATAATAGGCATAAGAAAGACACCCATTTGCAGTAAATTCAACTTTTTGCGGTGTTGATGAAAGATATGCCACAATGCTCGTTTCTATATATGTCGAATAATTATTCATCGTTAAAGAAATAGTATGCTTTTGTGGCAACTCTGGCTGTTGCATTCCGACGTTCTCTGTCACCGATGAAGTATCATTACCATTAGTAGCGGTTGTTGTTTCTGCATTTTCTTTGGCAGTACACCCAACAAATAACATACAGCAACAGAATAGTAAGATTATGCTTAATAGTTTTTTCATAACATACACCTCATAAAACATATTATACACGAATGTAAAATTAAAGTCAATACAACTTAAAACAATTAACAGCATAATCAAAAAACTATATCTATGGCACTGTGGCGGGTGCTTGAATAAACGAGCGGCTCGGCTGCGCCTCGCCGTTCAAGCACCCGCCATAGGAAACAGACGGAACAAGGCGGAACTCAAAGCGCACGGGAACGGGCGTTCGCCGCTAAACCGCTTGGCGATCCGCCCTTATCTCCCGTGCGACTGTATTTGAGTTGTAACGCTAATGTATACCGTCGGTATCCGTATATCGACGGTTTTTCGCTTTTTGTATACTTTCAGTATCGGAAAGTGTCGGTTTTACTACGGAAAGTATACTTTCACCTACTCACGCTCAAAGCGAAAAACAGTGTATAATTTCAAGTGTCGAAACGGAGATAAAGCCGACGCGCAAAAAAAATTTGTAAAATTTTTCTTTTAGCCCCTTGCTTTTTGCCGTTTTCGAGCCTAAATAGTGAGGGGTATTTTTCTGCCTCTCAAAAATAAAGTGCGAGGAGGTGATAAACGTGCTGAAAACAGAACTCGAAATCGTTACTGTCGGTACGCCCGACATAACGGCATTGTCAAACGATGAAAGGCGTGTTTTCTTTGAAACGATAATGGCAAGAGTTTTGGAATTGGCAAAAGAACGGAATGAATTGTAATGTAATGCAACGGAACTAATGTAACGGAAACGGAATTGACAGAAAGGAATGTTCGGGGCGCAACGTACTACGCCGCCCCATTAGATAGATAACCGAATAGTGACCGAAACGGATTGAACCGAAAGTAATCAGAGTTAAATAAAACAACAGAGCCGATACGCAGGCGTTTAAGATTTCCGAAAAGCGGAAACGCGCCGTAAAGCAAAGGGCAAAGTATAAAACAGGAAAAACTTGTTTTGTATTTTGCCCTTTTTCTTTTTCACAAAAAACTAAAAGGAGAACAGACTATGCCATATCAGGCAAGCAAAATTTACTATGACGGCAGTCATTATATAGCCGTCCCGAAAGAAAACTTTCCGAGCCGTAAAGGCAGAAAAACGGCAAGGAAAAGCAATCTGCAAACAGACAGCGTAAAAGCCAAGTTTGAAACGGCTTATGCGGAAAGTCAGGCGTTGCCGAAACGCGAACGCCGCAAATACGTTACGGAAAAACTGCAAGGCGATTTTCCCGACGATAAACAGGCGGAAGAATACGTCAAGCGGCAAACGGAACGCAAGAGAAACAACGCATATAAGCGGTATACGAGGCTTTGGCACAAAGTGTATCTGCAACGCAAATGGAATTTCTTTGTAACGTGTACCTACTCCGATGAAAAGCATACGGAACAGACCTTTCAAAAAACGTTACGCAATACGTTGAAACACCTTGTAAGCCGTAAAGGCTGGAAGTATATCGGCGTATGGGAGCGTTCCGCAAGCGAAAGGTTACACTTCCACGGGATATTCTATATCCCCGAAAACGCTATGGTGGGAGAACTGAAACAAGTCAGCGATTACAGTACCAAACAACACCGAATGCAGACGACGTACCAAAACACGCACTTTTCACGGCGGTTCGGCAGAAACGATTTCAAAGAGATAGACAAAAACGATGTCGTACAATCCGTCCGCTATCTGCTCAAATACATAGAAAAGAGCGGCGAACGGCTTGTATACGGCGGAGATTTACCAACATATTTTAAGTCTGACGTTATGGACGAGGATATTGCCTGTCATACAGGTATAGACGACAGAAAAGCCTTGTTATTCGATGACTTTAACTGTTGGGACGAGGGGTGTCTTATAGGCAAAGTAAGTCCCGAAACCATATCGCAGTTGCCGAAATGCAACTGAATTATTTGTCTTTCGTTTGGCGGAGCGTAAACGAAAACGCCTCTGCGGTCAAGGGTAAAGTGCATTGCTTACGCAACCCTTGACCGCAGAAAACAAACAGACAAGAAAACGGCGTTATTTTGCGTTTCCGTTTGTCCGCCCCTTGTCGAAAGACAAAAAATACATTTTCAAAGGAGATTAAAATTTATGAAAACAGGAGTTATCTATTGCCGCTATTCCTCGGATAGCCAAACCGAGCAAAGCATTGAGGGACAGTTGCGCGTATGCAATGAGTACGCAAAGTCCAATGACATTGTAATCTTAGACACCTACATTGACCGAGCAATGACGGGAACAAACGACAACCGCCCCGATTTTCAGCGTATGATTAAAGACAGCGCAAAAAAATCTTTCGATGTTGTGCTTGTTTACAAATTCGACCGTTTCAGCCGTAATAAATATGAAACGGCGATACACAAGAAAACACTGAAAGACAACGGAGTTAAGGTTATATCCGCTATGGAGTATATCCCCGACAGTCCCGAAGCAATCATACTTGAAAGTATGCTCGAAGGCTATGCAGAATATTACAGCGCAGAACTTTCGCAAAAGGTAAAACGCGGTATGCGTGAAACGCGCAGTAAAGGCAATTTTACAGGCGGCTTTATCATTTACGGCTACAAAGTGGAAAATCATAAGGTCGTTATTGACGAAGAAAAAGCCGAAACGGTGAAATATATTTTCGAGCAATATGCAATAGGCGTGTACGTAAAAGATATTATAAAGGCGTTGACCTCAAAAGGCATTTATAATCGCGGCAAGCCTTTCGCCCGAAATACCGTTTACAATATACTCAAAAACGAAAAATACGCGGGGATATACAGATATAACGGCGAAGTGTTCACCAATATCTATCCGCAAATCGTACCGAAGGAAACATACGATATTGTCCGCAAAAAGATAGACAGCAATCATTACGGAAAACGCAGTACCGAAGTTGTATATTTATTGCGTCATAAAATGAAATGCGGCTATTGTGGCAGTCCCGTAAGCGCGGAGTGCGGCACGGCAAAGAACGGCGAGCGAAAACGCTATTACAAGTGTTTGGGGCGTAAGAACGGCAACGGCTGTAAAAAGTCCCAAGCAAGAAAGGAAGTCCTTGAAAATTACGTGCTTGAAAATATCATAACGCAGTTAAGCAACAATATGGACTATATCGTCAGCGAATTAATGACAATGCAGGAGAATTACATAAAAGCCAATTCGGCATTGACGAGATTAGTTAAAGAACAACGCGCTACGGAAAATTCCATAAACAATATTATGACCGCTATTGAAAACGGCGGCACGAGCAACACTGCGATGAAACGCTTGCGAGAACTTGAAGAGAAAAATGCGGAACTCGAAAAACAGATACGCATAGAGCAATCTCATTCGGCGTTCAAACTCGACAGAAAGGAAATTGCTGACTTTTACAAATTCGCACTGGAACAAGAACCGAAAATGCTGATAAACCTGCTTGTAAAAGAAATACAGTTGTTCGACGATAAAATGACAATCGTATACAACACCCCGAGAACGATAAGCCTTGACGAAAGTCAGGGCTTTTCCTTTTATACGGACAACGTGCCGTACCCGATATATATTCAGAACGTAAAGCAGCCGAGAATGATTGACTTTCAACTGATAATGCGCATATAAAGCGCGGACTATTTATTCCACGTTCCGCTTGACGCGAGCCTCCGCGGCGTATGGTATTCAGGCAAAGAGCCAAGACCAAACGCCCCAAGGGGCTTTTTGTTTGCCGTTGGCAAATAGCCTACCATACGCCTTTCTCACATCAAGCGGCTTTCGCGGCATAAACCGTCCGCTTGTATGCGATTGACCAAATACAATACAAACGGCTACAAGCCGATATAGGCGGTTTGACGACGTTATATGCAATAATAAAAGCGGAAAAGCATAAAGAAAAAGAACCTAAACCGAGGGTTCGATTTAGGTTCTTACTGGCGGAGAGAGGGGGATTCGAACCCCCGGTACGCTTTCACGTACGCACGCTTTCCAAGCGTGTGCCTTAAACCGCTCAACCATCTCTCCAATTTGGCAGCCAAAGTATTTTAACACAACCCGAATCAAAAATCAAGCGAAAAACGTCAAATTGTCGTTTCAATCCGAAAAGGGCGCAACAACCGACCCGCCGCTTGTCGGACACAAATCCGCAATTTCTACGCGGCAAAAAACGGGACTGTCCGAGTCCCGTTTTAAAACAAAAACGCTTCAATAAAGCTCCTTCACCGATTTTTTCAGCTCTTTGCGTATTTCTATATGCTGAGGGCACACCTTTTCGCAATTTCCGCAGCCGACGCATTTGTCGGCGCGCTGTCTGCCGTGCCTGTCCACCAGCCAATCCGCCTGCGAGAGCGCCATATCCCTGTTTCCGTAAAGCGTAAAATAATTGTCCGCCGTAAACGTCCCAGATATGCCGATATTCTGCGGGCAAACCTTGGCGCAATAGTTGCACGTCGTGCACGGAATGAGCGGAACCTTCTTAATTTCCTCCTGCGCGCGGCTCAATGCAAGACGTTCTTTTTCGTCGAGAGAGGAAAAGCCCTTCATGCAGGATATGTTGTCCCTCATCTGCTCCTCGTTGCTCATGCCCGAAAGCACCGTCAGCACTCCGTCCAGTCCCGCGGCGAATCTGAGCGCCCACGAAGCCGCGGAGGAATCAGGCTCCGCGCCTTTGAGCACGTCGAGCACGGTTTTCGGCGGGTTTGCCAGCATTCCGCCCTTTACCGGTTCCATAACGATAACGGGCTTCCCGTGTTTTCTTGCAACTTCGTAGCACTCTCTCGAGCGCACTGCGGGATTGTCCCAATCGGCGTAATTGATTTGCAGCTGCACGAATTCGGCTTCGGGATGTGCGATTAGGATTTCTTCAAGCTCTTGCGGCGTGGAATGAAAGGAAAAGCCGGCGTGTCTGACAAGCCCCTCGCGCTTTTTCTCCTGAATCCAGCTCCACATATCGAAATCGTCGAAAAAGTGCGTGCGCGACTCTCCCAAATTGTGCAAAAGATAAAAATCGAAATAGCCCGCACCCGTCTGCATAGCCCGCACCCGTCTGCTTCAAAGAGGTTTCAAATTGAGCCACCGCGTCGTCTTTGGTCTTGCAATTGAGCCATGCGGCGTTTTTGGTGGCAAGAAAAAATTTTTCTCTCGGCACGCGGTTGACCAGAGCCTGCCTTATCGCGTCCTCGCTGCCTGCGTAAGCGAAGGCGGTGTCGAAATAATTGAATCCCGCGTCGAGAAACATATCCACCATAGTCTTGACTCTTTCAACGTCGATGACGCCCTCTTTTTGCGGCAGTCGCATAAGACCGAAGCCGAGCTTTTTGACGTCGTCAAAATTTTTTGTCATGATAACCTCCTTTGGAGCGCGTTGAAAAACGGCTTTTCAATTATTTTAACCGCAAAAAAACCGTTTGTCAACTCCGTATTTTTCCGCGGTACAAACAACGCCGTCATGCGTGTCAACCGAGTTTAAAATATTCCTCGTCGGAAACAGGCTCCAGCCATTCGGTGGAGCAGCCCTGTCCGGGCTTTTCGACGGCTATATGCGAAAACCAGCTGTCTCTCGCCGCGCCGTGCCAATGCTTGACGCCCGCGCTTATTTCCACCGTGTCTCCCGCCGACAGGGGTCGCGCCTCCCCGCCCCACTCGCGGTACCAGCCGCGCCCGCTCACGCACAGCAGCAGCTGTCCTCCGCCTTTTTCCGCCTTGTGTATGTGCCAATTGTTTCGGCACGCCGGCTCGAAGGTGACGTTGACAACTTGAAGATCGCCGCCCGAAAGGATTTCCGTATAACTGCGCCCCTTAAAATATTTTTCATACGCCATATTTGGCTTGCCTATCGGAAAAAGACTCCTTGCCGCAAGCGCCTCTGCGCCGCTCTCCTTTTCCGTCCAGATATTTTTCGCCAGTCTGAAAGCCGCCCACGCCTTGGGCCAGCCTGCGTAAAAGGCCAGATGCGTAAGAATTTCGGCTATTTCGGCGCCCGAAACGCCGTTTTCCTTTGCTTTGCGCATATGAAACTCGACAGAGGAGTCAAAAACACCCTCTACCGTCAATGCGGCGACTGTCAAAATACTGCGAATTTTAGGCGACAGCGCCTCCTCTCTCGACCATACCTCTCCGAAAAGCACGTCGTCGTTTAAACGGGCGAACAGGGGAGCAAATTCTCCCAAAGCGTCTTTTCCCGCCGTAACCTTTTTCATATAAAACACTCCGAAAAAAAATTTATATTGAAATTATAAGCTGTTTAAGCCAAATTGTAAAATATCGTTTTGTAATGGCAGTCCATAATCTTAACGCATGACAAAGCCGCCCGTCAGTCGTGTCTGAAAAAGCTGTAAGGGTGTATGACGTGCTCTCCCTTTACGTCAAGCTCCTTTAATTTCGGCTCCTTGTGCACAACGGCAAGCTGTATTATCTTGTTGCCGTACTTTTTTCTTATTTTGTCCACAGCCTCGTCCAGCCTTTTCTGCCTGTCCGCTTTCACGCAATCGGAAAACATATCCGTCTGCACGCCTCCGAAATGAAAATCCGAAACGGACACGCCCAATCCTCTCACAGGCGTTTCCCAGTCGTAAACCCTGTCGAACAAATTGAGCGCCGCGCGGGCTATTTCGTTTGCGGCGCCCGTAGGACGCGGAAGCTTGCCCTGCTTGTGAAAGGAATTGAGGTCGCTGCCCCGCGCGAAAATGTGCGCGGTGCGCGCCAGAAAAAGCCCCGACTCGCGCATACGCGCCGCCACGGAATCGGCAAGCATAAATATGACCATGCTCACCTCTTCGCGGTTTTTCAAGTCTCTCCACACGGTAAGCGAGTTGCCTATGCTCTTAACGTTCTGCTCCTCGCTGGTCTTGACCACGCGGGAGGAGTCTTTTCCGTTTGCAAAATCGTGCAGCCACTCTCCCCATTTGCCAAGCCTGTGTTTAAGCGCGTCTCTGTCCGAGTTGGCAAGCTCTCCAATCGTAAAAATACCCATCCTATTGAGCTTGCCCTTTGTGGCGCGCCCGACGTAAAGCAGCTCCTCCGCAGGCAGCGTCCACACCGTCTGTCTGAAATTGTCGGGTGAAATGACGGTAACGGCGTCGGGCTTGTTCATATCGCTTCCAAGCTTTGCAAACACCTTGTTCCAGGACACGCCTATGCTTACCGTAAGCCCCAACTCCTTCTTTATCCGCCTGCGTATTGCGTGCGCAATTTCCTCGCCGCCCGCCTGCTTTTCCGATTCGGTCACGTCAAGCCAGCATTCGTCTATGCCGAACGCTTCTATTTTGTCCGTATAGTCCTCGTAAATCCGCCTTACCGCCCTAGAAACGTCTAAATATGCGGCAAAATCCGCTTTGACCTCCACCAGCTCCGGACCGCACTTCCGCTGCGCTTCCCACCATACGTCGCCCGTAGCCACTCCCGCGCGTTTGGCAATAAGATTTTTTGCCAGCACTATTCCGTGCCTGTCCTCCTTTGAACCGACCACAACAACGGGCTTGTCCCTGATTTCGGGATTGCGCAGGCACTCCACGGACGCGTAAAAATTATTCAAATCGCTGTGAAGAATAGTTCTCATTTTAAATTTTAACGCTTTTATATTCCCGTCATACAAGCGGCTTTTCCACAAACCAGCGGTTGGTGCGCGTTTCCACGTACAGCTCCCGCTCCGCTCCCGAAACCTTTATGTCAAATCTTTTGGTAAGTATGGCGCCCACGTGCCGCGCAGGCGCCATACCCTGCGAGAGCACGCGGTCGACGGCAAAAACCCTTCCGTCCTCCCACTCGAAGCTAAGCGGTCTCACGTTGCCCTCCCTGTCCACTTTAAGAGTCACCGCGACGTACACCTTTTCGTAATCCATAGAAAAAGTTTTGGCAAAGCCCCGAACTATTATACAACGCTTTAGCTGCGGCACAAATTTTCAATTTCAGCTTTTTTTCGCGCCGCACGTCCTACCGCGCGACAAGGCTTTTTTCGTCTGTTTTTGGCGAAAACGAAACAAATTCGGTCAAAACCTCCCTAACGGCGAATTTTTCATTAAAAATCTAAGAACAATAATTCTATTCTGATTTTCCGAAAGACTTATGTTCTATATATTTGATATGAAAAATTTCGATTCGACTGAATTCGGAAAAAGATTGGGTATTCTCATGACGGAAACGAACATGACTCAATCCATGTTGGCGGCAAAAATCGACGTTTCGCAGCGCGCCGTTTCAAAATGGCTCAACGGAAAAAGCGAGCCTTCGGCGGGAGCTCTGTTCAGACTCGCCTTGTATTTTGAAACAAGCGCGGATTTTCTTCTAGGACTTTCGGACTACTGAAACGCCGACGCTTTTTTGTCCGCGCGTATGTCGGGCGCGGGCTTTTTCGACGCGCGCAAAAACAAACAAAGCTCATTCGTCAAGCACGAAAGTCATTTTTACGGGATTGTGGTCGGTAAACTCGAAGCCTGTGTCTATGTTCTCCACCTCTTTGACCGTCACATTGTCCGACACGATAAATCCGTCTATCACCAAAGTATAATTTACGCCCTTTGTGTAAGGCATTTCGCTGCACCTGCACGTGGGCGCGTTCAACGACGCGGCGAATGAAAAATGCTCAGGCAAATCTTCCTCCCTCAACGGATACACCCAGTCGGGCTTTTGCTGACGTGTGGGAAAATATCCTATGCTGCCCGCAATATCGTGATTGAAATCTCCGCCTACTATGACGTAATTGCCTTTCAAGTATTCCGAGGAAATAAACCGCGAAAGAGTTTCCCACTGCCTGCGCCTGACAACGCCGCCGCGGTCGTAAGCAGACATATGCTGATTGACAAGAACAAGCCGCTTTTCGCTGTTTGACACGGGAAAATACGTCGCGGAAAAACAGCGGTCCAAATCGAAATATTTTGCAAAGCCTCCCGATACGGGATAAGAATACCTGACGCTTTTCTCCGCCTGTTTTGAGAAAAGGGTGACTATACCCGCGCGGGTTTTTCCGTGCGGGTCGTTCAACGGATACAAAAGATAAGCCGTGTGGAAATTTTCGGCATACACGGACGAATAGTCGCGGAATGCCTCTCTCGCCGCTTCAAGCTGATTTACCCCGCGCGCCCGTTGGGACTTTTCGTCCACCTCCTGAAACAGCATGAAATCGGGCTTCAACGCGCGGGCGGCGGAAAACGCTCCCTCCGTGTTGCGGACGACCGCTTCCCTGCTCGCCGCCTTGCCGTACTTTCCGCGTATGAGCCTGTCGCCGTCAAGCATACGCCCCTTGTTCATGAAAAAGGAAAAATCCTTGTCGTATGCGCCGAAGCCTATGTTGTAGGTGCCCACGACATAGCTTTCTTTCGCGCGCACCTTTTCGGTTTCGGGGTTTTCTATTTCCAGCGTTTTTTCGTCCTCAATCCTGCGATATTGCAGCACGACGTAAAGCACGTAAACAATGGCAAACAAGATTACGGCGGCGACGACGCCTGCGGCTATTTTAATGAACATTTTTTATCCCTCGCAAAATATTTTCCGCAAATACCCTTAGCGGCGGCGTATTCGGGGAACCCATTTTAACACCGTAAAAGCCGCCTGTCAATTGCAACGCGGCTGCCTTGTCTGAAAGTACGTCGGCGACGCGCGTTTTTTGCGGGCAAAATTTTTAAATCGGCGCGGTTGACGCACGGAAATATTCAAAGCAAAATCCCGCCTGAAAACCGCCGTTGACAATAAGCAGAACGTGTGATAAGATAACAGCATAATTTTCTTTGAGCTGCGCGAACGACTCCCCCGCCGACAAACTAAGGACAAACGCAAGACGCCCGTTCCGCAGTTTTTCAACTGTATTTAAAGAAAACTCTATTGTTCAAAAAGGAGGGAAGCATGAAAAAGAAAGCAGCCTTATTCAGTCTGACAATTTTACTGCTGTTTTTGGCAACAGGCTTGACGGCGTGCAACGAAAGAAACAGAATTTTTCGTTACGGTTATTGGCAATATATAGTTGTAGGCAAAGAATCCAGAATACCGAAAAACAAAAACGACAGCGTGATTGCCGTCGTCGGGCTTACCGAGTCGGGCGCAGAACAGCTCGCGCTCGACGTGCCGAGCGCCATAAACGGCACGGAAGTGGCATATTTAGGCTTTGAAAAATACGATATTGCTATCAATTATTACACTTTAACCAGCCGCAATCTGCTGCGACTGTATATACCCGAGAACATCTTATCGATTAAGCCGTATGTTTTTGAGTCTCTTTCCGCTCCCGACGCCAAGATTATTTACAACGGAGCGGCGGAACCGAGCGTTCATTTCAGCAGCTCCCCCGAAATTTACGTTTACAGGGAGCTCTACGAAAAAATCAAAAGCAAACACGCCGACTGTTTAGACGAAGAAGGCTCTACCGATTGCCCGTCATGTCCATGGATTTTGGAAACATTCGTACCTGCCAACGTAGCGTTTTTGAACAACTACTCCGCAGCAGTCAACAGAGGATATTTCAGGGCTGAGGACGTTGAAAGCGGCGAAAAGATTCCCGAGCCGCCCGCGCCCGAGCGTGAAGGATATGTTTTTACGGGCTGGTATACCGAAGCGGAATTAATAAATCTGTGGGACTTCGATACAAAGGCGGAGATTCCCGACGGCGAAGAGCTGAGACTGTATGCAGGTTGGAAAAAGCTTTGATTTTATATTCAAGCATAAAAAACCGAGCGGCAAAAATCCGTTTGCCGCTCTTTCTTTTTCGTTCAGTCGAATAAATATTCTTAAAATTTCCTTTTGTGATATATCGATTGGTCAGTCGCAGCGCTCGTGAACACGAAAAAAAATTAAAAGCGCGCTAAAAGCCGTTTTCTTTAAAAAACAAAATAGATAACAAAAAAACAGCAATGGGCAAGGATATTTTTCGTTAAATATCGGAAAAAGGCGCGGGAAAATAAATATATTTCCGCGCCTGTAATTATTTACCGTCAGCCTTTGATTGCATCGACAGGCTTCATCTTGATGATTTTTCTGAGCGGAATCAACGCCGCCAAAACAGGAATTCCTATACATGCGATTAAGGAGAACAGAAATGTCCAAACGTCGTATCTTAACCACAGGATACCTTCCAGCGTTATGTCGCACATAAGCTGATTCGTTACCGCAACCGCCCCGAATATAAGTGCGGTGGCTAACACTAAGGTAATCAGTGCCAAAATCAATATCTTAATCAGATAAATTTTCACTACGTCGCCCGCCTGTATTCCCATAGCCCGCAAGATTCCTATTTCCCGCTTCTGATTGAGTATCGAATATGAAATCACGTTTATAATCATCAGGATGGTTATGACCAAAAGCACTGCGGCAAGTAGGGCAAAAATAATCGCGAATTGTAAGAATATAGGCTCCTGTTCATATACCTTAATCGAAAATCCGGATAAAGGCAAAACGCCGTCTTTTCTCAGTTTTCTAAAAAGTGTTCTATAATTGACAGACGGTTCTGTTTTTAATAACGCTCCCTTTTCTCCGAATCCAAATCCGCAAGCATAAAAATCCGTAGTTTCGTCTTTGGACATATATATACCGGGACGATCATTATTTCCCTCGGCGTCATAAAAAATCGGCTCATAATACACTCCTGCCAGAATCATATCGTCTAATACTACCAGCGCTTCCGATTCGCCTTGCTCCCTGAGGCTCATGGTAAATGTTTCGCCGATATACTCGGGGCGTGTATTGTTGACGTAATCCGGTTCAAAATATTTCCGATACAAATCGGCTGAAAATACTACCTCGCGTCCCTTCGGCTGATACGTTTCCGTCCCGTTTGCAGTTACGCAATTTTCAACTGCTTCATCATAAATAAAGAAATATTGCAGGTCTTTTACAGAGCTATTATGCGTAATCTCAAACTCCAACGGGTGATTGACCTGTAAATCTTCCTCCTCATGCGTTGCATCTTGATACTCGTTTACTAAAAACCGTTTTTCATATTTTACCGCGCCTTTTTTTGAAATAAACATAGTGGCATACGAGCATGCCTCGGCTTTTTCTTTTTCAAGTTCCGTCAAATCTTCCTTTAAAGCCAGATAATAATATGGTTCAATATGCGGATTCGGCAATTGTACGTAAACATATTCATAATAATTGAGAAAATCTGTTTTTACTACGCCTGCTATTTTCAAGCCGGCACAATTTCCATTGGGTATTTGTACGCCTATATATTGACTGTAATTTTCGGCAATTTCTTCCAATTCCAATAAATAGTGTAAATTTAAATCTGTCACATAGCAATCATTATCCTCAATGAGTTCTACCGCTCCGTCATAAAATTCATAACCCATATCCGTTACTTCGGATTTTTGCCCGACAAAAACCACAGCGCCCAAGTTTGAACTGAAAATCTTGCGTGCCCCTATCTCATCCACCGTTTTTTCGGCAAGCCTCAGCCTCCTATTATTGCTTGTTGGAGGTAGAATTCCTTTTCTGGTTTGAATTAATATAATGTGTTCTGCGCCGCTTTTTTGATACGTATCTGCCAAAACGTAAGAGGAATCAAAACGCGCAAACAACTGGCTCCACAACAGGACGGTCATAGATAAAAACAGCAGAATCAAGGCGGCAATGGAGCGTCCCTTCTGGTAAGCGAGATTTTTTACGCCTCTCTTTACTATCTCCCGAGAGGGCAGCCGCTTGACAGCTTTTTCTTCTTTGGCTTCCGTCATTGCCTGCCCGGTATACGGAGCGCTGTCCGACACGATTTCTCCGTCCGAGAGTTCGATTACGCGCTCGCCGTATTTATTTGCGGCTTCCCTGTCGTGCGTAACCACAACGACCAGACGCTTTTCGGATACCTTTTTCAGCAACTCAAAGATTTCTTTTCCGGTCGCGCTGTCTAAATTGCCCGTCGGTTCATCCGCCAATATGACTGCCGAATTTTTTGCCAATGCACGCGCTACGGCTACCCGCTGTTTCTGCCCTCCGGACAATTCGTTTGCGTAGCGGTCTGCATATTCCGCCAATCCAACGTCCTCCAATGCGCTTGAAACGTCTAAGATTTCATGCGAAAGCACACCGGCAAGACGTATATTCTCCGTTACCGTATCGTTTTCCAGAAGATTATACTCCTGAAAAACGAATCCGATATACTTTGAACGATATGCGTCTGCAAGGGTGGGATTGTTAAGGTCTGTTTCCCGTCCGTAAATGGACAGCGTTCCGGACGTCGGCGTATCTACTGCTCCTATCATGTTCAGAAGCGTAGTTTTGCCGCATCCGCTTTTCCCCACGATAAAGATAAGCCCTTTTTCCGGCAACTCTAAAGTAACATTTTTCAATGCCTCTATGCTGTTTCCGGATTTTGACCTGTATTCTTTTGTGAGCGCTTTTAACTCTAACATCTTTACTTCCTTGTTTTTACAGGAGCAGTTGCCTGCTCCTGTAATTTGCTAAACTGATTGTTTGTGAAAATAATTGGATAATAACCGTTTTTTACGAAATTGTCCATACCTTGCCGCTACTCCGTAAGGAAAGACAATTAAATAAACTTATCGAATAATTTATATTATAAATTTTTTTACGGATTTTACAAACGATTTTTGTCGGAAAACGGTTTGGCGCGATACTTTCGACAATTCGCCCGATTTTTCTTAAAATTTTCCTTTCTCATTTCAAAATTGTGGATTTTTCGCTCATGCGCATATTACTCCACCGTTAATTTTTATTAAACTCTTTAATCAACAATTCTAAAACATGTATTTGTTCTTTATTTAATTTTTTAATAGCCTCTGTAAGCTCCTTGTTTTTTACGTCGATTTGAGTATCTTCGTCAAACGCAAAGAAATAAGAAAGCGATACCCCCAAATAATCGCAGATTTTTTCGATTGACCTCAATGACGGAGTTCTGTTTCTGTCTCTCGTCGCGTTTTTCTTCCATTGATATATAGTCGAAGATATATCCGCATTCTCTTTTAATTGATATACGGAAATACCTTTTTCTATTCTTAATTGCTCAATTCTGGCGATAACCTTTTTCTTATCCATAGATAAATATCCTTAATCATTTCCATACAACATATTAAGGTATATTTATCACCGATATAAAATATTTCATACGCCTAAATCGGTAGTAAAAATCATCTCAGACTAAACGTATTTAATCCGTAATTAAAAATCTGCCGAAAGATTTTCGGGCATTTTGTCGAATTAAATCTCATTTCTTTTGGGTTCAAGTTGAAAGTCTATTTTAATTTTCTCCTTTTTCAACATCCGCAGATATAAACACAGCGTAGGAATAAAGTCGAGAGCCATTCCGATGCCGAACATCAAACAAATACCGAGCAGCGTTGGCACAAAAACACCCGTTAAGTAGAGAACAAACATTACTCCGTAATAGAATCCGTCAATGCACATCGATTGAATGAGCATATAATTCGTTTTACCGATTCCGTAAAACGTACTGTCGAAAATACAGCTGTTAAACAAAAATGTTATGTAAAATCCCGTTTCAAGTAGAACGATTTTAAATACCGTTTCGTATTCCTCTACATTCATGACATATTGTAAAAACGGCTTCCAAAGCGGAATGCTTATCAGCCATATGATTGCAAAAATCGAAACAAGGACAAGATAACCGAATGTCTTGTCGCGGATATTGTCTTTGCTTTCTCCGATTTCCTTTTTGACCAAATCGGCGAGCGCAAGTCCGGGCAACAACAGCCATTGCCATATAAAATTATTTGCGAGCCAATAGTTGCCTTGTTCCGCAACGATATTTACCATTCGCACGACCATTACCATAAATGCAAGGTTTCGGAGAAGCGATTCCAAACCTGAAAATTTCCCGACTTTAAACCATTCGTTTAACCATCCGAAGCTCCGTTTTTGTTTTGCAAACAGACGAATATTTTCTCTGTATAACAGAAGGATGGAACAACCTAAAATCACGGCATTGACAATAATATTGGTGACGGCTATCCCGTTGACGCCCAATTTTGCCGATACAGCAAGATTGCTTATAAGAAACGTATCGAGGAGAACGGATAAAACCATTTGAATGATGAGGACGATATAAATATATTTATCCTTTTTTAAGGTAACAAGAACGGTCATCATAAACCGCCAAAGCGTAGAAAAAAGAGCTGCGACCGTTTCCAAGCGCACATACGTCACGGTGGCGTCTGACAAAGCAGTATCCTGCGCCATGAGGACGACCAATGGACGGGCACAAAGCATGACGATGACGGAAACCATTGCGTAAATAATAGCTGTTACTATTAATCCTGTTCTGACTTTGTTTGCAAATTCATCTCTGTTGTCAATTGATTTTCCCAGCAGAAAGAAAAGCGGGAGGATGAGTGCTTCCTGTACTACTTCATAGAATAAATTTACCCATTGCAGTTGACTTGCGATATTGATGCCGCTGTCAGACGGCATATCTCCGAGAAAGAATATTCTGACGGTCTGATAAACGGTCGGCAGGAGCATTGTTGTAAAAATCGCAAACCAAAGTCGATAGTTGACAGTCCTTAATGCTCTGATAATTTTCATTATCCGATTCCCTCCGTAATTTGTTTTCTGTTTTGTTCAACCCAAAGTTTAGAAAAAGATACCCAATCTTTGGTTCTTGAATATTGATAATTGTCGGGCAACATATCCGAAATTACTTTATCCATTCTGTAAATAAGCTTATCCGCAAAATTTTTTCGTGTGTTTTGGTCGGCGCCGTATATTGTCAATGCAGATTGCATTTGCCCCATAATATCAATTTTATCTCTTTGAAGACTGCCTATATTGCTTCAAAGCCATAGTATATATGTTAAATCTTCCCAGCGTTCCCCATAAGCCGCGCTATCCCAATCAATAATACCGACAGGATGATTGTTACGAAAAACAGTATTACAGGGAGACAAATCGTTATGGCAGATTACTTTCCCCTGCGGAGAAATTTTTTCTGTTAAATCGTGCATTTGCTTTATAATCTGCATAAAATCATTTAATTGGGATGGTGTAGTATCTCCGATTTCAATAGGAACACTGCCGTCAATAAATTCAAACATATCGCGCCCTTTTTCATCTCGTCCTAAATATTTTTGAGAATATGGGAAATTTTGAGTTTCTAAAAATTTTAAAACCGAGTTGGCAAAATTGCTTTCCTGTTTATGCGGTCTGTATAATTTGTTCCCAATCCGAACAACTCCGAATGTAGTTCTTCCGCCTTTCAGTTGTATTTCCTGCATTTTAAATACCTTGTAGATAATAAATATTTAACATTAAAGCAATCTCCTGCTGTTCGCCGACGCACCGAAAAAAGGCGGTTCAGAGAGATTTTGAGCGTCTGAAATACGGTTTTAAAAGTCCGCGGGAAGACGGATAAATTACTGTTAAAATCAGCCAAAGACTTTTTTGAAATCCGATCGTCCGCATTTATCTGCAATTTTAACGGTTCGGAGCCATTTTGTATAAGCGCTGTTTTCTTTTACAACCCAAAAGGAAAAGCAATAGGACATCGGTGGACAAGGATTTTTTTTCGTGATATAATACCGCAAAAAGACAGGAGAAAAAATAGCTTATGCTCAAAGCGGTTTTTTTGGATTATACAGGCACGTTGATGCAGGAAGAAAGCCCTTACGCCTTGCAAATGGTAAAAATGATTACGGACGGCGGCGTCGCTTTAAAGGACAAAAGCGTCAAAGAGGTCATAAAGCTTTGGTGGAGCCTGATTAAAAATCTCGAAAGCGGCAGCTATCTCGACGACTATCTGACGGAGGACGAGATTATCGACCGTGCCGTGGCAATATTGGAAAGCGATTACGATGTAAAAATCGACCTCGAAGCCTTCCGCGCTCTCGCCCATAAATTTTGGTCAAGCTCCCCCGCTTTCGGCGACGTAAAGCCCTTCTTTGAAAAATGCCCCTTGCCGATTTACATCATCACCAACAACGGGGAAGAGTACGTTTCCGCATTTTTGAAAAACAACGGTCTGCATTGCGCAGGCATCGTGTGCGGAGACATGGTAAAAGCATATAAACCGCGCAAGGAGCTTTTCGGAAAGGCGCTTGAAATCAGCGGCTGCGATTCGCACGAGGTTATCCACGTAGGCGATTCCTTGCAGTCGGACGTGCAGGGCGCTATGTCTGTCGGCATAGAAGCCTGTCTGTTGGACAGAAAAGCGGCAAACACGCCTGCAAATACGCAGGAAGGATATGTTGTCTGCTCCTCTCTGACTGAGACGCTGACGCTGCTTTAAAATAAATAAAAAACAATTTTACAGCGGCTGCAAAAATGCAGCCGCTGTTTTTTCTTTCCGTCCGTCGGGATTTTTTGCCGAAACTCATTTTGTCGGCAGCCGCACGATAAAAACCGAGCCTTTTTTCAATTGACTTTCTACCGCGATATGTCCGTTGCACAAATCGACGATACGCTTGACCAAAGTCAAGCCCAATCCGTTGCCTTCCTTTGCATGCGATTTATCCGCTTGATAAAATTTTTCAAAGATATGTCTTTGGGCTTCTTCTTCCATTCCGCAGCCGCTGTCCGCAATCACAACGACAACTTCGCCGTCTGCCTCCTCCATAGAAATTTTTACGGTTTGATTTTCATGGGAAAATTTGATTGCATTGCCGATTAAATTAAACCAAACATGATACAGCAGCCCCTCGTTGCCGAAGAAGTCCGTTTTGGGCAGCGCAATATCGAAATCGAGATGTTTTGCGCTCCACTCGTTTTCAAGCGAAAGAACGGTTTTTCGGATTTGCTCGTCCAAGCGATAATATTTTTTATTGGGAATAACGCTTTGGTTTTCCAGCTTTGAAAGCCAAAGAATATTGCCCGTAAGCTCGGACAGCTTGCGCGCGTTGCCCGCGATTTTATCCAGATAGTCTTTTCTTTGTTTCTCTGTAAGCTCCCGATTGCGCAAGAGAGCGGCGTATCCCTCGATTGCGGTAAGCGGCGTTTTGAACTCGTGCGAAACATTCGCGATAAAATCGGAGCGCAGTGTTTCAATTCCCGAAAGCTCCCGCGTCATTGCATTGAAGTTTTCGTACATGCGGGAAATTTCCCTTACCTTTGTCTTTTCATCCAAGCGAATGGAAAAATCGCCCTTTGCAACAGTGTCCAAAGCGTCGCTCAGCCTGCCTATGGGCTGCAATATAGAACGCCCGACAATCAAAGATATACCGGTGCCGATAACGATACTGACGATAATCAGCATCATAAACGGGAGAGGCGCAAACTGCTGTTGCGCAGGAATGACATCGAGCGCAAACAAAAGCGCCATTACAGCGCCTATGACAACAAACGTCACAAGCATGGCTGCCAAAACAATGACGACGAACAAGAACCAAAGATTTGATTTTGATTTTGGTTTATTGTTCATTTTTCTTCACCGCCTTATAGCCGAGTCCGCGTATGGTAACGATTTGAAAATCCTTATTGTCCGAAAACCGCTCGCGCAGACGATTGATATGCGTGTTGAGCGTTCTGTCGTAAGTATCCGAGTCCAAACCCCAGATTTCGTCCATAAGCTGTTGACGGGTAAAAATTTTGTCGGGATAGGACAGCAGCTTGAAAAGCAGCTGAAATTCCTTCAACGGCAATTCTGTTTTCTCCTCTTTGACGGCAACGCTCATAGTTTCAAAGTCCAAAACGGTAGAACCGACGGTTATTTTTTTATCCGTGTTGATTTTCGCCCTGCGCAGCAATGCTTTTACGCGGAGCAGCAATTCGTTGACGTTGACAGGCTTAACCATATAGTCGTCCGCACCCAGCGTAAAGCCGCTTTGCAGCGTTTCATAGTCGTCGCGGGCGGTAACGATGAGAATCGGCGTGTCTATGCCGGCTCGCCTCAATTCTTCGGTGAGCTGCAAGCCGTCCATATTCGGCATCATGATATCGGCAATAATCAAATCGAAAAAGGTTTCTTCGAGCCGTGTCAAAGCCTCGTTTCCGTCGGAAGAAGAATACGCACGGTATCCTTCGCCCGTCAGAGCGTCGCAAAGCAGCTCTCTTAAATCTCTGTTATCTTCAACGACAAGTATATTGAACATATCCGCTCCTTGTAATTTGAGATTTTTGTATTTTTATTATACCACAGCAATGTAAACGGCGGGTAAACTGAGCAGCGGAGTTTTTCAAGAATTTATTTTGGGTTTACATAAGCGTGACCTTGAATTGATTTTCGTATGCTAAAATCGCGGAAAATACAAGGAGCCTAATTATGCTGCAACTAAAAAACATTACAAAAACTTACGCGGAAAAAAGCGACGGCGAGGTAGCCGCGCTAAAAGGCATTTCCCTTGCTTTCCGCCCGAGCGAATTTGTTTCAATCCTCGGTCCGTCCGGCTGCGGCAAAACAACGCTGCTGAACATTATCGGCAGCTTGGACAGATATTCGGACGGCGACCTGCTTATCAACGGCGTTTCCACCAAAACGTACAGGGACAAAGATTGGGATACCTACCGAAATCATAGCATCGGATTCGTATTTCAAAGCTACAATCTCATTCCCCACCTGACGATTTTGGAAAACGTCGAGCTTTCCATGACGTTGGGCGGCGTACCTAAGGCTGACAGAAGAAAGCGCGCCAAAGAAGCGCTGATTCGCGTAGGCTTGAAGGAAAAACTCAATAAAAAACCCAATCAGCTGTCGGGCGGACAAATGCAGCGCGTTTCCATTGCCCGCGCAATCGTAAACAATCCCGCTATTATTCTTGCCGACGAACCGACGGGCGCCCTCGACAGCGAAACGAGTATTACCGTAATGGAGCTGCTCAAAGAAATTTCCGAAACAAAGCTCGTCATTATGGTTACGCACAACCCCGAGCTTGCGGAAAAATATTCCGACCGTATTATCCGCATGCTTGACGGCGAAGTTACCGAGGACACATCGCCTTTGAGCGACGCCGAGCTTGCGAGCGAAGAAGCGCTGTTGCAGGCAAAGGCAAAGAGCGAACGTGAGACTGATGCCGAAAACGGCGTTTGTCAAATATAAAAAGAAGCATTCGTCCATGTCTTTTCGGACGGCGCTCACTTTGAGTGCAAAAAATCTGCTTTCCAAAAAAAGGCGTACCGCAATCACGAGTATTGCCGCAAGCATCGGCATTATCGGCATTGCCGTCATTTTATCCGTCAGCACGGGCTTGCAGAGCTATATCGACCAGACAATGCTTAACAGCGCGTCGTTTAACTATATATCAATCAGCGCCACCGTTTCTCAAATTCCCGATATTGGCAGTCAGGGCGGAGCGGGCGGCGACGCCGAAGGACTGGAAGAATATCCCGAAAACACCACGGGAATCTACCCCTACGAAGTCGAAAAGCTGGAACAAAAGAAACAAAAGCTCGACAAAGAATTTATAGACTACCTCGAAAATAAATGCGACGGACTTGTCATAGATATAGCCTATTCGTACAGCGTCGATTTGAATATCATTACGAAATCGGGCGATAAATACATCTCCGTGAACAGCTCGAATTGGAACGAGGCGTTGAGCAATGCGGAATATCTGCAAAACAGCTATACCGTGCTCGCCTCGGACGGGGTGACGGAAACGGGTATTCCAACGGCGACAAATGAGGTTGCTCTCGTCGTGGACAAATATAACCGTCTGTCCACTTCGACGCTTGACGCTCTCGGCATAGCTTACGACGAAACGCTTTCCCAAATCGACTATACGGAGTTGATCGGAAAGGAGTTCCGCATTGTGTTTAACGACGGTTGGTACACTCCCGTGCAATCGGGAGATATTACGCTCTATCAGCCTGCAAACTCTGCCAACTATCAGGCGGCTTATGAAAATGAAAACGGCATGACCGTTAAAATCGTCAGCGTCCTTCGCGAACGGGAGGATGCGGCGGCGTCCTGGCTTTCGGAAGGCATCGCATATTCTCCCGCGCTGACGGAGCAGGTTTTAGCCGCAAACAAAACTTCGGCTGTTGCGTCGGCGCAAGCGGAAAATACGGAAATCGACGTTACGACAGGCAAAGCGTTCGGCGACGGTGCGGGAACAGGCTTCCCCGGTATGAGTACGCAGACCTTAACTTATGAGGCCGCTTTGGAAACACTCGGTTATACGCAGACGCCGTCGTCCATTCTCATCTATCCCACCGACGTAGACAACAGGGAGTTGATTATCGGCTATCTCGACGCATGGAACGAAGTCAACGAGGGGAACGGGGACACTGCCATAGACTATATGGATATGTCCTCTACGATGACCTCGATGCTCGGTTCCGTTGTAAAAATAGTGACCTATGTGCTTGTGGCTTTTTCCGTAACTTCGCTGATTATATCTTCGATTATGATTGCGATTATCATATACGCATCCGTCATCGAGCGGACAAAGGAAATCGGCGTGTTGCGCTCGATCGGCGCACGAAAAAAGGATATAGGGCGCGTATTCAAAGCGGAAGCCGTCCTGCTCGGCGTGGTTTCCGGATTGATAGCAATTTTGACAACATTGGTAATCAATGTTGTGATAAACGCCATACTCGCAAATTTAGTCGGCGTATCCACAATCGCAAGCCTTTCCGCTCTTACGGCAATCGGACTGATTGCGTTGAGTGCGATACTGCTGCTTATCGCAAGCCTGATTCCCGCGCGCATGGCAGCGAAAAAGGAACCCGCCGTCGCCCTGCGCACGGAATAAAAAAATGCACAAATCGCAATGATTTGTGCATTTTTATGTGGAGCTGTTAGCGGGATTTGAACCCGCGACCTCGTCCTTACCAAGGAGCGGAGCTGAAACACGTCAAAGGAAAAACAGACCACATTATACAGAAAAAGTGTTTGCTATAAAACACAAGATATAGTATAAAATCTTCTATTTAGGGAAAAACGCGGAGCAATAGCAAACACCCCTAAAACGGCAATTTGTTTGCTACCGTTTGCTATTTTTCCGTTTTAGGGCGTTTCAGACAGTCAAAAACAGGCTTTTATAGGTAAGAACGGGGCAATTTCGCCCCGTTTTTTGGCTTGTTTTGAAACAATAGCAAACAACTATTTCGACAGAATACCCGAAAAAATCTTTCTCAGCCGAACAAAAAATTTATTGATATTATTGAATTATACTTGCAATTATTATAATTTTGAGTATAATATTAGATAAGAACCTTTCGGAGGTACGAAATGCAAAAATTCGTCAACCGTGCAAAAGAGTTAGATGCGTTGGAAAAACAATATCATTCAAACGAATCCTCCCTCGTCATTGTCTATGGAAGGCGGCGTGTCGGAAAAACGGCGCTTATCGCAGAGTTTTTGAAAAGACATTCGGATTCCCTGTATTTTCTTGCGACCGAAGAATCCGAAATGCAGAATTTAAATTACTTCAAAACGCAGGTTACCGAGTTTACGGGCAACGAACTTTTGAAGTCCGCCGCCGTTGACTGGTTTACTGTTTTCAAAACGCTGGTCGAATATAAGACGGAAACGAAAAAAATAATCGTGTTCGACGAGTTCCAATATATCGGACAGTCCAATTCGGCATTTCCGTCCGTTATGCAAAAGGTATGGGATACGCTGCTTAAAGACGCGAATGTTATGTTGATTTTGTGCGGCTCGCTCGTATCGCTCATGAAGTCGCAGACGCTCGATTATAGTTCTCCTCTCTATGGCAGACGCACGGCACAAATCAAACTCAAACAAATACCGTTCAGCCATTATCATGAATTTTTTGAAGGACGGGAAAATAACGAACTGCTCCCGTTTTATGCGGTGACGGGCGGCGTTCCGAAGTATATTGAAACTTTCTGTAATTATACTGATATTTTCGAAGCAATCGAAGAAAACGTGCTTAATTCGCAGAGTTTTCTCTATGAAGAGCCTTACTTCCTCTTACAAAAAGAGGTAAGCGAAATCGGCAGCTATTTTTCACTCATTAAGGCGATTGCCATGGGCAACCGCAAACTTTCTGATATAGCAACAAATCTCGGTTTGAAACAGACGGGGCTTACAAAGTATTTGAAAGTTTTGATGGACTTGGATCTTGTTGAACGCGAAGTTCCCATAACGGAGACGGCGCCCGAAAAGAGCAAAAGCGGGCTTTACCGCATAGCCGATAACTTTATTGCGTTCTGGTTTAAGTTTGTTTATCCCTATCGCGCCTATCTTGAAAAGGGTGAAACCGCGTTCGTTCTGTCACAGATCAAAAAAAGTTTTGCGCAGAACTATGCGTCTTTTGTCTATGAGGACGTCTGCCGTGAAAAAATGTGGGAGCTTTCCGCTGCGAATACTTGGAGCTTCCACTTTGATAAAGTCGGCAGGTATTGGGGAGCGAAAGCGGGTGAAATCGACATCGTCGGCATTGATACCGCGAACGGAAATCTCGTGCTTGGCGAATGCAAATACACCACCTCGCCCAAAGGGTTATCAGTTTTACACACTTTGCAGGAAAAGTCCGAAGCCATGCTCAAACTCACGCAGACGAAAAACGTACAGTATATTCTTTTCAGTACGGCAGGCTTTACGCAGGGTTTAATTGACGAGGCGGGAAAGAATGCGGATATTAAGCTTATAGAACGGATATAACTCTTTGTTTTATTCGCAATTATGCCATGGAAACGATTAAACGATAAATTAGCTGTTATCCATGCATAGTAGGCTTGATCCCCACCCATTAACTTCCGATAATAGAAAATTATGAGAAGTAATTAAGGAGCAACGAATATGTTACCTGAAGAAAAAGCAAGAATAAAAATTGATGAACAACTTACCTCAGCCGGTTGGGCTGTTGTCACGCGGTTTGAATATAATCGAAAGAATCCGTCAGCGGTCGTGGAGGCTTCTATGTCCGGACGGAAGGAAAGCGATTATCTGCTTTTCATCGATAACAAAGCCATTGCCGTTGTGGAAGCAAAACGCGCCGAAAAGAATTTGGACGAAATAGTTGCGCAGCAGGCGGAAAATTATACTCTTAATCCGCAAAGTTGGTACGGATTTTGGCTGAACGAAAATAAAGTTCCGCTTGTCTATCTCGCAAATGGTGAAATAATACTTTTCAAGAATATGCTTTCTCCGGACAGCGAATATATGCAGATTGATAAAATGCACACGCCGAAAGAAATGTTGCGCATGATTGGTCAATCTTCGGAATTAGGCGCTTTGCCGGTCATTGAGAAAAAAGGATTGAGAGATTGCCAGTATCGTGCCGAAGTGAAACTGGAAGCCTCTTTCATAGAAGGGAAAAAGAGAGCGCTTGCCATACTTGCAACCGGTTCAGGCAAAACATATCTTGCCTGTCTTGCCTCCTATCGCTTCTTGGAATACACTCCTTCTACGAACAGGATACTTTTTCTGGCAGATCGGAATAATCTTGCAAATCAGGCAAAAACGGAGTTTAGCTTATTTGACAGGACGGAAACAGGGCATCAACTAAAAGACTTATATGATATAACGCGATTGAAGAAAGATGAGGATATCAAAGGCGATATTGTAATTTCCACTATTCAAAAACTTTATGCGGTTTTGACGGGACAAACTCTTCCCGATTGCGACGAGGATTCCGAAGATGAATTGGATCAGGCGGACAGAGAAAAGCATAGCAAGGAAATTATAACGCTTGGCGACGTTCTGAAATTACCTCCCGATTACTTTCAGTTTATCATTGTAGACGAGTGTCATAGGTCAATTTACGGCCGTTGGAGAGCCGTACTTGACTACTTTAATAATGCGCGCATCCTCGGTTTAACAGCAACGCCTACCGAAGACGCATACGCCTTTTTTGATGACAACGTAGTTGAGAATTATTCTTATGACGATTCCGTTGTTGACGGCGTTAATGTGCCTAAACGGATATATCGTATTGCTACAAAAAAGAGTATTCACGGCGGCGAAATCAACGTGGGCGACGAAATAACCGAGAAATCAAGGCGTACAGGTGAAACTACTACCTTTACGTCAAGCAAAAACATTGATTATTCACCGAATGCGTTGGATCGCTCGATTGTAAACGTAAGCCAGATTGAAACCGTATTGCGCGAATACCGTGATTCGATTTATACCAAAATGTATCCCGAAAGATTATCGGAAAATGAAAGCGATAATTGGCGGTATATTCCAAAAACCCTCATATTTGCCAAAGACGATAATCATGCCGATCAAATTGTAAAAATTGCAAAAAAGGTATTTGGAGAAAAGTTTGCTAACGGACAGCTTCCCGAGAACTATGTGCGAAAAATTACTTATTCGGCGGGCGACTCCAATGCCCTTATAAGAGATTTTCGCAATGAAAAAGATTTTCGAATCGCCGTTACTGTAACCCTTGTCGCTACCGGCACCGACATCAAGCCTTTGGAAGTGGTATTTTTTATGCGCGATATTAATTCCGAAGTGCTTTATACGCAGATGAAAGGACGGGCGTGCCGATATATCAGCGACGACAAGTTGAAGGAAGTCACGCCGAATGCGCAAACAAAAGAATGTTATTACATAGTCGATGCCGTCGGCGTTACAGAACACGAAAAAGATATTCCTCAAAGAGCTATCGGACAGGAAAGAACTTTGAGTTTGGAACATCTTCTGGAACGCTTAACGCACGGTGATGCGAGCGATGAGAATCTTAGATTGCTTCGGGATTATTGTGCTTCAATACACCGCAGATATGAAAGCAACGCACTTCACGGGCATCACTTGAGTAAATTTATTGAGGAGTTTGGTTTTGCTCCTCGTACCCTTGCGAATAGCATCGAAAAGGCATTGCAAAAGGGCTTGCCTGAATTTATAGACGCATCCCATGATAATACGGAAAGAATGCTGTTGATTGAGTGCCTGATAGATAATGTTGCGGCAAAGAAATATTTGCTTGAAATGCAACGCGGCTATATTACGATAATCGACGATCAGGACGAGGTACTTTATTCCGATTTTTCAAAAGAGACTGCTTTGGACTTCAAGGAAGCATTCGAAAAGTATTTGAACGAAAATATGGATAGAATAGAGGCGCTGCGTATCATTTACAATTCGGAAGATACCGTTATAACGCACTCCATGCTCGTTGATTTGAGGGATAAGCTGCTTTCCGAAAATCACTCTTATACGGCGTATAATATTTGGAGAAATTATAAACTCCTCGATGAAATCGGTCGCGTCGATGAATTTGACATGAAGCAAAATATCAGAGCATTGACGCACCTTATCCAAATCGTGAGGTTCGCCTATCGAAAAACGGCAAGGCTTGCGAGCCTGTTTTCAGGATATATACAGCGGTTCAATCTTTATTGCGGACAGGCACAAAGGCAGTTGACCGACGAGCAGAAAGCCGTAATGCGTGCGATTGCCGACTTTGTTGTGAGCGAAGGCGCTATTACTGTCGGTGAACTCAATGAATATTATCCCGATTTATGGCGGAAAGGCATCACCTTATTCGGCGGTAAGGCACTCAACCAAGAAATACAAACTCTTTCTAACTTTATCTTAAAGGCGGCATAAAATGGAAAACGAAAAGCAAATGAAAAGCGAACAGGCTCTTGTAAAAAAAGTGAGCGACATTGCAAATGTTTTGGCGGCGGCAGGCGTCGGGTTTACCGATTATATCACGCAGCTTACATATATCCTTTTCTTAAAGATGGATGACGAGCGCGAAGAATATGGTTTGACGAGTTCTATTCCGGAAGGATATAAATGGAAAGACCTTACGGCATTAAGCGGCACAGATCTTGTCAAGCAGTATGAAACGACGCTCGAAAAACTCTCTGGCGAACAGGGACTCATCGGCACTATTTTTACGAAAGCAACTAATAAAATTCAAACTCCCGTTCACCTAAAAAAGGTAATCGATATGGTGTCCGGAGAGAATTGGTATATGCTCGAAGGTGATGTAAAAGGCGCTATTTACGAGTCTATTCTCGAAAAGAACGGTAAAGATAAGAAAAGCGGAGCCGGACAATACTTCACTCCTCGCGCTTTAATCAAAGCAATGGTCGATGTTATTGATCCCAAAATTATGGAAACCGTTGCCGACCCTGCTTGCGGTACAGGCGGATTCTTACTCGCGGCATACGAACACATGAAAAGGCAAAGCAATGAAATATCCAAGCTCGATTTCCTTCGCAACAAGGCGCTTTTCGGTGCGGATAATACGCCGCTTGTCGTTACGCTCGCGTCAATGAATTTATATTTACATGATATTGGCACGAAAGGCAGTCCTATCGTGTGTCAGGACTCTCTCCTTGATACATCGGACAGAATGTTTGACGTCATCCTCGCTAATCCTCCATTCGGTACAAGACCGCAGGGCAGCGGTGAAGTGTCAACTGTCAGAACGGAATTTATAAAGACTTCCGACAATCAGCTGAACTTTTTGCAACACATCATGTCCATCGTAAAGACTGGCGGCAGAGTTGCCGTGGTTTTGCCCGACAGCGTTTTAAGTGACGGGAAGGATGCAACGGCGATTCGCACAAAATTGATGAAGGATTTCAATCTTCATACGATTTTGCGCCTCTGCCCCGGTTTGTTCTACGCCAACATCTCTACAAATGTTTTGTTCTTTGACAAAGGGAAACCGACCGAAGATATATGGGTGTACGATTATAAAACAGGTATCAAACATACCCTTGCAACCAAGCCGTTAAAGCGTGAAGATCTCGACGATTTTGTCACTTGCTATTGCTCCGGGCATATGCAGGACAGAAAAGAAACTTACGACAAAGAAACTAATCCGAACGGCAGATGGCGCAGGTATTCCGCCGCCGAAATTTCAAAGCGGAAAGATTTGGACTTCAAGTGGATTGATTTTACCGAAAAGGACGAAAGAAGCCTTTCGGAGATATTGGACGAGATAGATGCTAAATCTCAAAATATCGTGAACGCGGTGGCGCGTCTGCGCGAGCTGATTGGTGAGGACGAACAATGATTGATACGAAAGCATTGCGGCAAAAAATATTGGACATGGCAATCAGAGGCAAGCTCGTCCCACAAGATCCGAACGACGAGCCTGCTTCCGTTTTGCTTGAACGTATCCGCGAGGAAAAACAGCGGCTTATAAAAGAAGGGAAAATCAAGAAAGATAAAAACGATTCCGTCATCTTCAAGGGTGACGATAATCGCTATTATGAGAAGGTCGGCGGAGAAGTTAAAGATATTACTGACGATTTACCATTTGAAATACCTGATAGTTGGAGTTTAGTGCGTTTATCCAGTGTGTGCTGGTTGACAGATGCCCCAAAGATCACTGGGGAGAAACTGCCTTATTTAGATGCAAAAACTTTAAGGGGAAAGGTAAATACAACTTTGTTGTTTGATGGGAAAGTTGTAAACGCTGGAACAAAAGTTATACTTGTTGACGGAGAAAACTCTGGTGAGGTTTTTGAAATACCCTTTCGCGGGTATATGGGGAGCACGTTCAAAGTTTTAGAAATAGTATCACAGTTTAATACTGATTATCTTAATATAGTGCTTGAATATTATCAGAAATCTTTAAGAGAAAATAAAACAGGTTCAGCCATTCCACATCTTAATAAAAAATTATTCAAATCGCTTTTGATCGGTGTTCCTTCCTTATATGAGCAACTTCGAATTACTGATCGTATAAATGAACTCTTTAAACAAATAGATATCATCGAACAGAATCAAGCAGACATTAGTACTTTGTACGACGAGTTTAGAAAGCGCACATTGACGCTTGCAATACAAGGGAAACTTGTTCCACAGGACGAAAACGACGAGCCGGCAAATGTGCTTTTAGAGCGTATCAGAGCAGAAAAGAAAGCCAAACTCGGCAAAAAATATGTGGACAGTTACATCTATAAAGGTGATGATAACTGTTACTACGAACACATTGCCGGAAGAGTTCAGGATGAACAGGTTGAAGTGCCTTTTAATATACCTGATAATTGGACTTGGGTTCGGTGGGGCAATCTATCATTTTCAATTCAATACGGATATAATGCGCCAGCCAAAGAAAGTGGTCGCATTAAAATGGTACGAATAAGCGATATACATAATAATGAGGTCGATTGGGAAAATGTACCCTTTTGCAATATAAATGAAAGTGATGTTAAAACATATTTACTTAAAGAAAACGACATACTCTTTGCAAGAACAGGAGGAACGGTCGGAAAATCATATTTAGTTACAAGTGTACCCGAAGAAGCTATTTATGCTGGATATTTAATTCGCACGCAATACAGCAATCAACTTTCGGCTCAATATTTAAAATATTTTATGGAAAGCTCATTGTATTGGATGCAGCTTAAAAACGGGACGGTTGCAACGGCGCAACCAAATTGTAACGGACAAACGCTATCTAAAATGGTATTGCCGTTACCACCCCTTGCCGAACAAAAACGCATAGTAACGAAAATCAACGAAATATTCGCAATGCTATAAGATCAAATCCCCTCGGAAGTCCGAGGGGATTGTTTTACCAAGTGACAACCTTATCGACAATTTCTTGCTGTTCGCTGGCGGTTTTGCGTAGATATATACGCGTAGTTTCTATGCTTTCATGCCCCATCAGGTCGGCAAGTAGGGAGATATCGTTGTATTTTTCAAGAAAATTCTTTGCAAAACGATGACGGAAAGAGTGCGGATAAACAACTTTCGGATTTAACCCATATTTGTGAGCATAATTCTTCAATTGCTGCGAAATGCCGCGCACCGTAATACGGTGACCGAACCTATTCAGAAACAAATAGCCGCTGGTTACACCTTTTTCTGCAAGCCACGCTTCGGTTTCTATCTTCAATTTTTTCGGTATGTAAAGCCGACGCAACTTACCGCCTTTGGAATATAAATCAAAGTAGCCGTTAAAGACGTGTTCCACCTTAATTTGTATCAGTTCGCTTACGCGTGCGCCTGTTGCTGCCAAATAGCGAACGACAAAATACCATTCCCAATTTTTATCGCGTTTCAGACAGTTCTTCAAAAATCTGTAGTCCGCATCGCTGATAACGTTTTCTAAAAAGTTTTTCTGCTGAATTTTTACCGGTGCAAGCCGCAACTTTTCTTTCTTGATGAATTCAAGATACTTGTTAATTGCCTGAATTCGCAAATTCACGGTCTTTGGTTTGTAGGTTTCTATTAGATAACCCTTAAATGCCAATAAATTCTGCTTTGTGATTTCACCTGACAGCTGCTGATACATTCGTATCGTAAGCAGGTACGATGAAATCGTGTTTTCAGACAAATTTTGCCGTCTAAGATGTGCTTCAAATGCGTCTAACATAGGTTAAACCTCCTCAAAAAGTAATACCTAAATTTTACTCTTTGCGAGGTTTTTCATCGAATAAATACGCTGCCCATTAAGAATAATTCTGTTATTATGAGAAGGTGGGAGAAACTGTCACCAATATTAGCAATGAGATACCTTTTGATTTGCCTGAAAACTGGTCGTATTCTCGATTAGAAACAATGATTACGCTTTTATCAGGGCGAGATTTGGAACCAAATCAATATAATTCTCAAAGAGCAGGAATACCCTATATTACTGGTGCAAGCAACATTGAACATGGTTCTTTGATTATAAACAGATGGACAACAAATTCAGCCACTATTTCGCGCAAAGGTGATTTGCTAATCACTTGTAAAGGCACTGTGGGAACTATGGCACTTAATAATGTAGGAGATATACACATAGCAAGACAAATTATGGCTATCAACGCTGATGGCGTTTGTTTGAATTATATTAGGCTTTTCTTGGAATCGCATGTTCGAGTATTGCAAAACAAAGCTAAAAGTTTCATTCCGGGCATAAGCCGACAAGATCTGCTAAAAGCAATAATGCCTATACCGCCATTTAATGAACAGCTTCGAATTGTTGAACAGTATAAAACTATATACAAACAATTAAAAGACGAGGATTAGCCCTCGTCTTTTAAATTCTCCAATATTATTTCCACTTGTTTTACAATGCGCTCTTGTTCGCCCAACGGAGGAAGCGGAAAGATTAATTTACCGAGAGCGCCGCTCGACACCCCTTGAATCCCGATGCCTTTGCCGCCAATCAAGCCGATACTTTTGTAGACAAAGAAAGCAAAATAATAGAATTGAGTACATACGGGATAATATGCTCGCAATCTGTGTATATGGTTTTGTATGCACATGGAAATATCATTTTCCCATATTGCAGCGCGACCGATGTCGCCGCCTTCACAGACTAAAAGGTCACCGGGGACAATGGAACATTTTGCGAACTCGTCTTCGGTAAAAAACATTTTTTTGATGCACTCTAAGTTAAAATATCCCCAATATACATTCGAAGTAGTAATGTACGGATGCAAGATACCTTGCGTATTCGATGAATTTAATGCCTTACCTGTATTGTGTTGAAAGAGGTTATCTATGCGAATCCATCGCCAACTTTCTGGAATATCAAACGGTATTTCGGCAGAAATTTCCTTTACTGAATCTTTGATCTTCTCATAATAACAGTTATCGTCACCTTTGTAGATGTAACTGTCAACGTATTTCTTGCCGAGTTTGGCTTTCTTTTCGGCACGGATACGCTCTAAAAGCACGCTTGCAGGTTCATCGTTCGGATCTTGCGGAACAAGTTTTCCTTGAATGGCAAGTGTTAGAGTACGCTTTTTGAACTCTTCGTACAGAGTATCAATATCCGCTTGATTCTGTTCTATGATATCTATCTGTGCCAACAGTTCTTCTATTCGTTTAACAATGCGAGCTTGCTCTGCAAGAGGAGGTATATAGACAGGCAATCCATTAAACTTTGTTTTGTTTATGTTGTAAAATGCTGCACCTGATTTCTTGGCGATTTCCTGTAACTGTCTAATAAACCAAGTTGACGTAAATTGGTACAACAAAAATTTTGAGAAAGTATCGTTATAAAAAAGAGGCGTCAGTAAATAAACGAATCCACCTACTGTATAATTTGAGGTAGGTTTTGTGTGTATTCTTGCCATTTTACCGATATTTTCAAGACTTGTTACGGCAGGAGTAATTATGTCGTATTGCTGCACATGAATGGCTGGATTCACGATTGCAGTAGGAATAAAAATGTCATCTGCTCGAAAATCAATTTTGTATGTTGATATGTTACCTCCGCGAAGTACGCGAATTCCTGCATTCTTGTTTGAAGGTAACACATTTGCTTTATCGAAGGTAGCACCTGTTCGTAAATATGCTATATCTGAAATACTGCAAATCTTCCAACCGCAAGGCAAATTCTCATAATAGCGATTATCAAAATAAAATTTTATTTGTATCCGTACTTTCAATCTATATGTAGCGAGCATTTTTTGAAGTATTTTTTACAATTTGTCTCAAAAAGTACTTGAGAATCAATTGATTTTTCTCTAATAAGTGGAAGCCGTTTTCTGATCCGACCTTGCGTGTATGTATCGTTTGTAAATTGAAGCTGAAAAAATAATTTAAAAATTTTGAAAAAGAGGGGGTCAAAACAGGGTGTCCCACTCCTTTATAGTGAGGAGGTGTGGATGATAATGCTTTTCAAATTAAGTCGGCAAAAAATTCTGGAATCACGCTGTGAACTCTTTTTATTTTTGCGACTGCTAAGTGAGAGGCTTTATCCAAAGAAAATGAGTCAAGAACATTAAAAAAGTAAGCAGGTTAACGTGTAGGCGCAAAGTGACGCACTCCGTGCTTTTGCGCCTACACAAAGTATTACGGAATCGGGATACCCGACTTCGTTTTTAAGAACACGACAAGATATTTAGGGGGTATTTTATTTGAGAATTTACAGCAACAATTCGGCAGTCAACATTGAGCAGCTCATTGCGGACGAGGTAAAACGGCTTACCCGAAAATACGGCAAGAGTTTTCTTGACTGCGAAAACCTCATCGAACTTACGGATTTAGGACGGGATAATGTGCGCGCGCTCATGCACAGCAAGGCGTTCCCCGTGACCAAAGTCGGCAACCGTCAGGTGGTAAGTATTTTGGCGTTCGTGGCGTGGCAGGTCAACAGTCTGCCGGAGGCGGTCTGATGGCGAAGAAATCCACGCGCAGAGGCAACAACGAGGGCTGTATCAGTAAGCGTAAAGACGGCAATGGGTTGGCGTGGTCACGCTCGGCACCGACGAAAACGGCAAGCGTATCCGCAAGAGCGTTTACGGAAAAACAAAATCGGAAGTGACGATGAAAATGCTTGCCGTCAAAGCGGACAACACCACCATCGGTTGCAGCGCAATCAAAAACGAAACCTTTCGGACGTTGATGCAGGAATGGCTGATGACGTTCAAACGCCCCTCCGTTTCGCCCCGCACGTTCGAGCGGTGTTTGAGCAACGCGAGAAATACGTTATACCCCGTATTCGGCGACATGAAAATCGACGAGATTACCGCTCCTATGCTGCAACATCTGTACAACAAGATGATTTCGGACGGGTACGCATTGGCGACCGTCAAGAAATCGAAGTTTTTGCTCGGACAGTTTTTTGAATATTGCGTGGACAACGACTTTCTCAAAACCAATCCCGTGGCAAAAACCAGACTGGCGTCGCGCGAACGAAAGGTACAGACGACGGAAGAATACAAGGCTATTACGCCCGAACTGCGCAAATACTTTGTGAAGGCTTTGGACGCAAGTCCGATTCTGAAACCGATATGCTATACGTCGCTCTTTGCGGGATTGCGCATCGGCGAGGTGCTTGCGCTCCGCTGGCGCGACGTGGATTTTACCGAAAAGACGATTTGGGTCGACAACGCCGTAACCGTCATTCCGCACTACGACGATGCGTGGCGCGTTTCCGACTACGAAACGGTGATTTCGGACACCAAAACGGCGGCAAGCGTACGCAGCGTGCCTATGCCTCAAATTCTGATTGACTGTCTGAAAGAACACCGCAATCGACGGCAAAAAATGGAATCCGAAACGGGCATCTCCTTTACGGACGACGACGATTTCGTATTCAGCACCGAAGAAGGGCACTTACGCACTTACTACGGCACGCGCGCGATGTTCGATAAGTTGATGCGCAAGACGGGATTTGCCGAATACGGTTTTCATTTTCACACGCTCAGGCATACCTATTCGAGTATGCTGTTTGAGAGCGGGGAAAACCCGAAAGTCATTCAGCAACTTCTCGGTCACAAGGACGTAACGACGACAATCCGTACCTACAACAGCGTGGACAGAAGTTATTTCAAACAGGCAACAAAGAAAATAGACGCTATGTTCGGCGGCGGTATGGAGATGTGAAATGTGTTGTCATAAATCGATTGAAATACTTGACAAGTATGATATAATAGAATTATAAAGTCAAAAGGATTTTTTCGTAAGAAATTCTTTTGGCTTTCAGCGTTAAGAATTATATAATATGGAGGGAAATAATGAAAAGTATTGCTGATGCAGGTACAAAAGCGTAATTAATGTTCGAATCAAGCAACCCGGACGGTTGGATCAAGTGGTTCCACTCAGGCATTCCCGACGAGCCAGAATGGCAACGGAAAATCGTAAGAGCGATCGCAGCGCTATTTGGTCATTGTATGGAATGCACCGCTCTAAGCGGTTGTTATTTTAAGGATGATATTTCACGATGCCCGGAACGCCTTCGGCATACTAATTGCGATTGTGAAAAAATAAATACGGGAGCGCCTAGAGCTGTTGCTTATTGTGATATCAATAAATTTACAGGATATATTTTTTCCGATAAATATGCTTCAAACGGGAAAAGGGATCTGTTTAAACAATTGGGGTTTACCGATCAAGATTCGGAGTTCCTGAAATCAGAATACGAACGACAGGCTCGGGAAAAGTATATATCGGGTAATTACAGGTTGGGAAAAATAGACAGTAACGGACCAAGAATGAATATTGAAATAAATTTTGCTCATCCCGATAGAGGCTTGATTTCGTTTGTCAGCGGCTGGATGATACGTCCGAACGGACAAATTACCTGCAATACACCCCTTGGAGGTTAATATGAGACAATATGAATCGGTAAAACTAAAAAATGAAGTGAACGCTTTACGGGAAAAAGGCATCGATGTCAATACGCTCGGCGTGCTGATTCTCCAAATCGCTTCGTCGGAGCAATGGATTGTCATGTTTCTGAATCCGAAAAACGAAGGAGATTACGCCGTCGCAACCGTAAGTGAAAGTGATTTGATCCGGCTCGGCTCTCTGCCTGCGGCTACTATAGCTGAAATAAAAGAGATCGTGAATCGTCCGAATTTCTTTGAGCACACATCTTTTTTGCCTATACGTTTTAAAGAGTACGATATGGTAGAATTGACTGTTGATAAACCTAAATATAAAAAAGAAGGCGTAGTAAAAGGAATGCGCGGGTGCGTTATGAGTGAATATGCGATAAAAGGTCAATGGCAAATCATATTTTCGGAAGAAGGCACGGGCAAGGACGTTGCCGACATTATGGTTTCAGAAGAAGATTTAATTCTTGTTCCATAGTATATGTTAGTAGTGTATATAAGGTATCTGAAAGAGAAACATTCACTACCATTTAACTACCATTGGGGCAGAAACGGGCAGTTTTCGGACGGTTCGGACAGTTTTTTCGGAAAGACAAATTATTGCCGAAAGAGACGAAAATTTCGTTTGCAAATTTACTGCCTTTTTGCAAATTTTTACTACCATTTTATTTTCGAACTTTTTGGCGTTTGCATAAATATTTTTAAAAACACATATAACAATATAAAAAATGCACAAATCACTGCGATTTGTGCATTTTTATGTGGAGCTGTCAGCTGGATTTGTAAGGAGCGAAGCGACGGAATAGCGATTGCTGCGCAGAAAGCGCCGATCGCGTCACGTCATTTCGACAATCCCGCTAACACGATAAAATAGGAACGCCAAATACTTTTGGCGTTCCGCAAATGGAGCTGTTAGCGGGATTTGAACCCGCGACCTCGTCCTTACCAAGGACGTGCTCTACCTACTGAGCCATAACAGCATATCGAATTTTCCGCCGATTTTCAAGGGCTTTCGGCTGTCCCGTTTTGCTGCCGTGATTTTGCCCGCATAAAGCTGAAAAAGTCTGACTATGCCGCAAAGATAAGCAAACAAATTTAAAGCTATTGAATTATAGCCAAATCAATAAAAAATGTCAAGTTATTTATTGATATATTTGAAAATTGTTTAAGCTGCGTCCCGTCTGCCGCATTCGGAATATTGTCTGCACAGCAAGCTGCGTCTAACCGGCCTAAAATCCCTGTCCGCAAAAAATTTCTACCGCTCCGACTTTCGCGGCGGTGACAAAATCGTTTGAGAAGCGAAATCGGCCCGAAAAAAAGCCCCCTGCAAAGGGGGCTTCCGCGCCTTCAAAGCAAATTCGGGGAAAACAATTCGGGCGCGCGTGTGTGCGTTGATTCAACGGGACAAGGTTTCCTCGTAGCCGTTTTCGTAGGTATATATATTTTCGGTTTCCGTCTGTTGAATGAAAAAGCTCCCTCTTTCACTGTCGGTTTTGTAAGTCACTCTGAGCCGATTGTTTTTGTCCTTTATTACATGATATTTGGTTTTTGAATATCCGTCTCCGCTGTCGGACTTAAATTGCATTGTAAGTCCTTTGTCGTCGTCGTCATCCTCAAACTCGGGGTCTTCCCACTCTACCTTTGTTTTTGACACCAGGCGTCCGTTTTCGTAAATGGAATATTCGTACTCTATTTCATCGCTTTCGACGGCTTGCTCTACCTTTACGTAATTGTCGGGTGTGTCAAAAGAACGCGTAACAAATTCCATTTCCGTCTCGATTTCCGTCCCTTCTCTCTCGGTTTCGTACTTTCCGCTGACCTCAAAAACATATTCGCCCTTTACAAGCACGCCCGTCACTTTGGAACTGATTTCCACTTCCTCCACGCCGTCGTCTATTTCCGTTTCCGTTTTTGTATCTGTTTCGTCAAAATACATTACGTACTGCTCGCCCGCGACGTAAGCAATCAGCTTTTTCTGATAAACCGCAAATTCGCCGTCCTTCGATTCGTCGGGCTTTTCAAGCTCGGCGTTAAGAGTATTTCCGGAAATCAGCCCGTCGAACATATTGACGTAACGATTGAAAGAATCCATGTCCCGCGCGATTTCCTCCGGTCTGCCCGCCGTTTCGCCGGAAGCGTTTTCCGTGTCCGCAACGTACAGCCCCGACGCGCCCACACGTGCCGAAGCGAAATAACTGCCGTCTGCCGACACTCCTGCATAAAAATCGGACGCGTCCGCGCTTTGTTGTAGATAGTTGGCTCCCGCAATTGCCGAAACAAGATATACGTTTCTGTAACTTTCCGTAGCATTCTTACCGTTGCAGCCTGTCAAGGCGAAAGCGCCGAAAAGCACGGCTGCGACGGTAAGAACAAGCATAAATTTCTTCATATATGTCTCCTAAAAAAATTTTGTTTTGTTCGAACACTTATCTTACAACGCTGCGCGGTAAAAATTCCAACAAAGCTCAAAATTTTTTGAAATAAAAAATCCGAAAGGGACTTTAAGTCTCTTTCGGAAATTTTTTCAAGCTTCTTACTTTATTTCGATGCTTCTTGCGGAGTTTTTGCGCGCCTGCGCTTCGGTCGGAAAAGTCACCTTGAGAGTTCCGTTTTCATACGACGCGGAAATATCCGTCTCTTCAACGCCGCTGCCTACGTAAAAGCTCCTCGAAAAGCTGCCGCTTCTCCTCTCTCTGCGTATAAAGCGTCCCTTTTCTTCGCTTTCCTTGCTTTCGTCGCGTTTCGCGCTCACCGTAAGGTATCCTTCGCTCAACTCCACGGAAATATCGTTTTTGTCAAAGCCCGGCATATCCGTCTCGATGATTACGCTGCCGTCCTTTTCGCGTATATCCGTCTTGGGCGAAAACTCTCCCATACTCCAAAACGGACGGAAAAACTCGTCAAAATCATTTGCCGCCAAATTTGCTCTGTTGTCTCTGTTATTCAAATAATACTTCATAATTCAATCTCCTTTTTGATTTTTATTTTGGCAATCTCGTATGGGGCTTGTTAGCACTCTCTACGCTTGATTGCTAACTTTATTATAATCCTTTAAAAATCGATGTCAAGCGTTTTAAAGGAACTTTTTAATAATTTTTTCCCTTTTAAAAATTATTACTACTTAAATGCGGAAAAATTTAAAAAAATTCGGAGAGCGCTTCGCCCTCCGTAAAAAACTTCTCTTTAAATATATTTAAGCACGTCGGAGTCCAACCGCAGCAATTTGCAAACTGCAACTGCGTCCTTAGGCACTCCTTTGGTTTTGTCCTCCACTTTTACCAAGCCGTAATCCATATACCGCGCCACAAGCTCCGCCCCGTCCGCGCCGCATTCGATTTCTCTGTCAAGACTCGCCAAATCCGCTCCCGACAGTCCTTTGACCTGATAAAGCGCGTTGGCGTCCGCCGACACGCCGTCAAAATGGGTTGTCAATATAAAAATACCGTTCATTTCGTTTAGCGCACGCTCCGCCGCGCGGAAAATACGGCTTCCCTCCTCGAAATTGGTGCCGCCCGCAAATTCGTCCATAAGGCAGAGACCGTACTCTCCGCTTTTCAGCTTTTGCATAACTGAATTGAGCCTGACGATTTCACCGCCGAAGGTTGACAGTCCTCTGTCCACCGACTGCATATTTTCATTCAGAATTTCCACAAACCCGAAAAGCGGCACTGTCGCCTCCGACGCGTAGACGAAAAAGCCCGCAAGCGCCAGAAGCACGTTGAGCGCGACGGTCTTCAACGCCACGCTTTTGCCGCCCATGTTGGCGCCGGTTATCAGCGTAACTCCCCTATCCGCTTCTATGGACACAGGCGTGAACGCCGCTCCTCTCAAGCCGAGCTTTTCCGCCATTTCGGGATTTGTCAGCTCCTTCAAACGCAGTTTGTCTCCCGAAACGGACGGTTTGACGGCGTTTGTGGCGTAAGCAAGCCTCGCTTTGGCAAGCGTCAAATCCAATCTGCCCGCAAGAGAGCTGTTGTAGGAAAAATCCTCCGCAAAAGGTCTGAGCAAAGAACACAGCTTTGCGCGCGCCTCTTCAAGCGCGGCTTCCTCCCGCGCCGCCGCTTCGAGATGAGCTTGCTTTGCGGCTGCGAGTCGCTCTTCGTTTTCCGCGCGCGCAAGCGCGGCGTTTGCCGCCTCCTTGTCCCTGCGCGCGGCAAACAGCTTGTCCGAAAGCCCGTCCTCCACAAAAAATCCCTCGCCCTTGTCCGCTTTGAGCAAATCGAACGCCTCGTCGGTATTTCTGAAAACAAAATCTTCAAGCCCGTATTCCGCCGACAGATTTGCGGCAATTTCCGCCGCCTGTCTGACAAGCCGCAAAAAGGCTTTGAGCTCGAAAAGCTCCACCTCGTCAAGCGTCGTATGGGACAGTCTCGCAAACGTATTGTGCAAATCCTTAAGATGAAAAAACACGCTTTCCAGACGTGAAACCTCCTTTGAGCGGCAGGCGACCGCTTTTTTCAGTCTTTCCACGTTTTCCAGCTCGGTCAACAGCTCCGCTTTTTTGTCCGGCGCAAAAAACTCCGCTTTTTTGAGTGCGTTTTTGCCCGGCGCCGAGTAAGGCTCCGCTTTGTCCAGAATATATTTGAATCCGCAAGCGCTCTTTTGGGAAAAACTCAGCTTAATCATTTTGTCACCTTAATGTTTTTTACGTTTAGAACAGGTACGTTCACGGCGTCTCTCATCTTTTTTTCAAAAGTCGCGGCGTCGTATTCGTAGCCGAAAGCGGAAAAGGGATTTACCGCGACGGCAAGCAATGCGACCTTTTTCAGTTGCAGCAGCTTTCCGCCGTCGGCAAAGAATTTTTCCGCCGCGCTCCTGTCCGCAAGCACGTTTGCGCCGTTTTCCACGACAAGGGGCACGGACAGCTCCGCCGCCGTATCCATCGCCCATTTGCGCTCGTTTGTAAGAGCGCCGGGCACGAAAATCAACCGTGTGTTTTCGGCGGGCTTAACCGACTTGTCAAGCGGCACAATCCCGTTTTCCGTCAAAGCGCACGCCGCCTCCGCTTTTTCAAGCCGCGCCGCCGTGTCGGGGTTTAAAGCGTCCGATTGCAGCAAACGTACGGCAAACGCGGTTTCGGCGACGGTAAAATCCATGTCCGCAGACAGACTTGCGCCCGAAGCAAGCACCGCGGCGTCCGCCACCTCGGGCGAACAGAGAGACTTGCGCCCCAACGCGCCGTCGAAAAACACAATGCGCGCGCCAAGTCCGAAAAAAATTTTTTTAAGCTCCGCAAGCTGCGCCACAATGGACGGTCCCGCTATCTGCACAAAGCCGTCCGAAAGAGCGCGGAACACGACAACCTCGCCGAGAGGCGTGGGAAAGCCCGTCGCGCACAGTATTTCCCTCGTGACGGTACAAAGCGGCAAAAGCCCCTTGGCAGTAGCCGCAATATCCCCTTTTTTAAGAAAAACCTCGGGCTTTGCCACATCGAACACCACGTCGTTGCTTTCGCCGTCTCTGCCTATGCTGGTTACGGCGACGCCGACGCCGTGCGCGTGAAAAGCGTCGAGAAACGCATTGAGAACGGTTGTTTTTCCCGCGTTTTTGCTCATGCCGGCAATGCAGACGCTTTTAAAGCCCTCTGCCTCTCGAAAAAGATTCATAAAAAACTCCGATATCGATATTTTACCCTTTCTCGAAGCGGGTTGTCAACTCAAAAGAAAAGCAGCGTCTTTATTTGCTAAAAACTTGCTTTTCATATATAATTGATTACGGAACGAAATAAATGAACGAAAAAATAAACGCGCTCGTAAAACGGCTGAAAAAGGGTAAAACCCGATATTTCGACGAATTTTACGACCTTACAAAAAAAGCGGTGTATTTCACCGTTTTCAAAATTCTCGGCACAGCCGCCGAAAGCAACGACGTTATGCAGGACGTATACGTGTCCTTTCTTAACCGTCTTGACGATATAGACGAAAACGGCAACGCGTATGCGTATCTCGTCGCCTCGGCAAAAAACAAGGCGCTTAACGCGCTCAGGCAAAAGAAGCGCCTGCTTGCGCTTGACGAAACGCGCGATTTCGCCGATTTAAAGCAAGAAATCCCCGACGATATGCCCTTGCTCAAACACGCGAAAAAAATTCTTTCCGAAAAAGAATGGGAGCTGTTGGAATTATGCGTGGTTTTCGGGTATAAAAGAGTGGAAGCCGCAAAATTGCTCGGCGCGCCCGTTTCCACAGTGAATTGGCAGTATAACAACATACTGAAAAAACTTGGCAAATCTTTTAAGGAGGTGTACGATGTCCGAGATTGAAAAAAAATTAAAACGCGAAATGGACGCCAAAGTGCCCGACTTAAAGGAAAAAATCATGGCGGAAGCGTTCCCCGAATCCGCCGTGCGGCAGCCTCGCGGAAAAAGCGCGCCGTTTGCTTTGAGACGCGCAATTTACTCCGTCTGTATAGTGGTAGCCCTCGCGGCGATAATAATAACCGCCGCTCTGCTCACTCCTCCTCCGGGAGGCACAACCGTAGTCGTGAGCATAAACCCGCGTGTGGAATTTGTGCTTGACGACGACACGATAGTTTCTCAAAAGGGACTGAACGAGGACGGCGTCACCTTGCTTCTCAACGACAATTACGTGGGCATGAACATAAATCAGGCTGTGGATAAACTTTTGGGACGCGCCAAATCTCTTGGCTTTTTAAAGGACAACCGCACGGTCAAGCTTGCGGTAAATTACAGCAACGGAAAGAGAGCGGAAAAGGAGTATCGGGAGTTGTCCGCGCTTATTACGGATTTCCTTTCGGCAAATCTCAGAGGAGCTTCTCTCGCCCTTCTTACCGAGGACGAATTGGAGGACATAATAGACAGCTACGACGAAAAGGCGCTTAACGGTTTTCAAGAGCGGCAGCTTGCGGAGTTCCGCGAAAAGCTCGCGCAGGTCATACGGACGAAAATGAACGGGCTTGACGAGCTAAAAGACCTTGTAACCGAACAAATTTCCGCCTGCGGCGTTACGGACAAAAAAGAAAGAATCCCCGAAACTGTGATTGCGGATATAAACGGCGCGCTCAAAGACTTTCTTTTCGAGTTTCCGAGCGAAATCAGCCTGCTTTCGGAAAAAGCAAAATTTGAAGACCTTGAAGAGTTGATGGAAGAAATCGACGACGTAAAGGAAGACTTAACCGACGCGCTGGAAGAAATCGACGAGGGGCATGAGGACGATTTGAAAGACAGAATCGAAGACCTGTTTGAAATCGCGTGGGAGCTTATGAATCCCGACGACGACTGAAAACAGACAAAAAGCTTAAATAAAAAGAGCGGACGAAAATTCGCTCTTTTTTCTTGCGCAAAAAATAACATTATGCGGCAAAATCTTTTCTCCGCTTGACAATTTCGGTTATTTTTGTTATATTTTCTTAGTACATCGGAGAATAAAAATGTCTTATCAATTTGACGGAGAATTTATCGAAAAGTTTTATTTGACCTTTACCATGCTCGCTTACGAAAGCAACCGCCGTTTTTATCCCGTCGGCGAGGTGGTAGGTCCTATGGACAAGTATAAATTTACCCGCAACGAGGTCGATATGCTGTTTTTCCTAAACTCATGCGTGGACAAAAAGGTCAAACCGCAACACGATTTCAAGGATATAGACATGAACATACTCAATCAGTACATACCTCCGCGCGTTTCCATGGCAACCACCTGCCGCAGTGTGGAAAAGCTTGTCCAAAACGGGCTTGCGGAAAGATATTATCTCAACAACAACCGCAAAACAGTCTACGTCAGAGCTACGGAAAAGGGTATCAGACTCAAAGAGGAGCATTGGGAGTTTTCGGTTCAGAATATAAAGAAACTTTTTGACGCCGCTTTTTCCTTAGAGGAGGGCGAAGAAATGCTTGACACCATATCACGTCTGTTGGAAATGACAAAAAGACTTCCGGCAGGCAAAATCGACTAATCACAGGGAGCCAAAAAGCTCCCTGTTTTTTTATTTACCGAATGGAGATTTAACTATCTTTTTAACATCCCCTGATTTTTTGCGACGCAATATATGGTTGATATTGACATTTATAAAAAAAATTTATCGAAAATGTGAATTTACAATCGAATTACGGCAAAATATTTCACAATTTAATAATCGCCTGCTATTGACAAATATATTTTCCGTAAAGTATAATTTTTTTATCGGTAACCCAATGAAATTTTTTCTTCAAACGCTATTTCACATATGATTTTAATAATTAAAAAAGGAGG
>OHOZ01000170.1_pt1 | contig 42933 bp, 26 predicted proteins | sample 1569931 | NCBI WGS metagenome assembly OHOZ01 (sample SAMEA3879572, study PRJEB24766) | human gut metagenome | biome: human-associated habitat; feature: feces | place: USA | collected 1985/1987
AGCATGGGCGATATGCCCGATGACCGGAGGGCCCATCAGGAACCCCAGAAAGCCAATGGTGGAGACGGAAGCCAGCGCCATGCTGGGAATCATTTTCCGGGATTTCCCGGCCATGCTGTAGCAGAGCGGGACAATGGAAGAGGTGCCAAAACCCACCAGCAGAAAGCCCAGCGTGGCGGACCACAGCATCGGGAACAGGACGGAGACGAGCAATCCGGAGGCAATAAGGATGCCGCTGGCGCGCAGAACCCGCACAGGCCCGAAGCGCATCACCAGGCGGTCTGCCGTAAAACGCCCCAGGGCCATGGTGCTCATGAATGCCACGTATCCCATCTGCACCAGCCCCGGACCGGGTTTTACCACGCTTTCAAAGTACACGCCGCTCCAGTCAAACATGGTTCCTTCGCTCACCATGCTTCCGAAGGCGATCAGCCCGATGACCAGTACATAAGCATCCATGCTCCGGAACATGCCGCCTCCCTGGGAGGAGGAACGCCGGGCATCCCTCGGCAGAAGAGAGGGGGAAAAAACGGCCAGAATAATCATGCATATCAGGAAAATGGCGATGAAATGCGTTTCCGCAGAAATATGCCAGTCCACCATGGCAGCTCCCAGCAAAGCTCCGAAAAAACCCGCCAGGCTCCATAAACCGTGGAACCGGGCCATGATGCTGCACTGGTACAGCCGTTCCACTCCCACTCCCTGCGTATTGACGGATATATTCGTCAGATTTGCGGCTACCCCAAAGAAAAATAACCCGGCCGCCAGTTCCCAGAAAGACCCCGCCATACCCAGGCATACAAGCACGGCAGGATAAAAGACGGATGCCGCCATCAGTATTTTCCGGCTGCCGCAACGGCCAACCAGGTAACCGGATAGCGCCATGGCGGACATCTGCCCCACCGGGACGGCAAAGAGAACGGACCCCAAGTCGGCATCGTTCAACTCCAATGCACTTTTGATGTCCGGGATGCGGGATGCCCAACTGGCGAACACCAAACCCTGAAGAAAATAAAAGGTACTGACCGACAGACGATAAACACCTTGCGTCGTTTTAGGAAGAGGCATATTCATGATGAATTTCCTGATCGCGCAAACGCTATCCCTATTCCACTCTTCTGGCAAGAGAAATCATCTTTTGTACAATATGATTTTACACGCAAACAGGCATCCGGAAAAAGGACAGGATTTACGGATATTTCTCCCCCGCCATTTTCCAAGGCAATTTTTCTTTCACATAAAAAACGCCGTATTCCTCATGGAACACGGCGTTGGTAAAAGGGAACAAAAACGGTCAACGGGGATCGTGGTGCCAGTTCAGGGCACCCTTGCCCAGCGCATACAGGTAGGCCACCAGCAAAATGCCAATGAAAATGCACATGGCCGTGAACGATTCCGGATTCATCATAATATAGTCCCGGAAATTGACGGCCCAGGGGTAGAGGAATACCACTTCCAAGTCAAAAATGACAAAGAGCATGGCCACCATATAGAATTTTACAGAGAACATGGGGGCACCTTCCCCCATGGGAATCATCCCGCATTCGTAGGGAATGTCCGCCGGTTTACGCACGGAAGAACGCTTGCCCATCAAGATACTGAGCAACAAGATCATGCCGGCCAGCCCCAGGGCGGCCGCCACCTGCACGAGCACTGAAAAAAATTCCTGATTCATGACGTCTGGCACGGGTGTACCACAGACATTGCGGAAAAGCAAAACTAAAAAGGACAACAGCTTTCATGCTGACGGGAGGGACGGTAAAATTCCGTCTCCCGCCCTGTCAAATAGTACAAAGGCAACAGTCCCTTCCATGGGGACGCCCGGCATTTCATATCCTTGGGACTTCCTTTCTGCGGGGCTCTGTCTTCCAGGGCATCTTACGGCAAACGTCTGTTTATCACAAAACTCCGCTATCCGGTTTTAACACGCAGAATCCAGGCAGGATGCAGCCTTCCACTTCAGCATTCGGCAATGAACCGGCAACAACAGCAGCCGGCAATGGCCCAGCCATCAGAAAGCTCTCCCCTCACGGAAAGCGTACAGGAATCCCCTTCATTGCCGGGAATAACGGACTCACGCCCCCATCAAATGGGAAATCCACCTTCCGGCCGCTTCCATCAGAATAATACACCCCGCCAATATTCCGAAAAAAATTCCCGCCAATTTAAGCAGCAGAAAGCCCATTCCCAGAAAAACACCGCCAATGCAAGCGAACACGGCCATCGCCAGCATATTAAAAAAATCTGACAATAACATCAACATAACCCTGATTTTATTCCATTACCCGGCAATTAGAGACGGGGTTTCCTGCAATTCCCGGCCCTTCCCTGCGGAGAATGGGCGTCCAACATCTTTCCAAGCACCTGCATCACTCCGTTTTCCTCATTGGACGGCGCCTCAAATGCGGCCATGGAACGGATTTCCGGCACGGCATTCGCCATGGCATAACTGAAACGCGCCTGCCGTATCATTGAAGCGTCATTCATCTGATCTCCGAAAACCATCGTTTCCTCCGAAGAAATTCCCAGTTTCCTCTGAATCAATTCCAGAGCGGCCCCCTTATTGGCCCCTTTCCGGCTGATATCCATCCATTTCTCTCCGGAGACAGCCACCTGGAAGCCATGTTCCAAATGCTTCAGCCGGGGATAACTGTTTTCCCCGGCTCCCAGGAAGTCATATACTGCTATTTTCAAAAGTTTGTCTCCCCGCACGTCCAGCAGGTCCCCCACTTCTTGACAGCGTGTGTAATATTTGCGGGCCTCCCGGACGAATTCCGGCTGTTTGTCCTCAATATATGCGGAATCCCGCCCTGCGAGGACGATGCAGGTTCCTTCAATGCACCTGATCCCGGCAATCAAACCGGCTACCGTTTCATGATCCATGTCCAGAAGCAGCCATTCTTTTCTACCCGCCGCCGCATAAGCGCCATTCTCGGCAATAAACAGCATCCGGTCCGCCACGGGGGCAAAGGTCCGGAGCAATCCGTCATACTGGCGGCCGCTTGCTGCCGCAAAACGAATGCCGCGAAGCTCAAGTTCCCTAAACAAGGGAAAAAACGCAGGGTCCAATTCACCTTTTCCATTAAGCAGCGTCCCATCCATATCGGACGCAATAAGTTTGACGGAATCCATAACGCTGCCAGAATCATCGTTTATCCTTACTTCCAGGGCAAGAGCGGCTTCAGACAGCATGGAGCGGACAGCGAAAGGAAAGACCAGGAGGCCAGCAGCAAGGATACAGTTCTCTCCATCATTTTACGGGAGAATCTCCATTTCTTCCATAAGTTTCAGCTTCCTTCATTCTACCGTGAGTGCAGCAGCGGCAAATGCAAATAATTTGAAACCATCCGCACATCCGCAATATTTAGCGTATCACACCGAATTGCAAATTCGGATACAATTCAAATAATTGGAGTTAAATGATCCACGCCATAAACTCCATAATTTTTGTGAAGTCCGGCCCATGACACCATATTTTCCGTTTCCTTCGTAATTCTCTTTATCTACGAGCTTTTTTCCCAGATGAAGAGGAAAAAATTCTCCTCCGAATTTGCAATCCGCCACCCGAATTCCCACATGGTTTGCCCCGGGCATTCTTTGCTCATACTATTTTTTCATTGCCCGGAGTTATGGATTCCTGCATCATGGCCTTTCGCAGTACCCCTGCTTATGATACACATGACTTTAAGAAAGAAAACTCTCTGGTTTCTTGGAGCTTTGAGCTTTTTTGCCTCTCTTGCCGCGACTTTCGCCGTTTTCTGGCTGAACAGGAATGATTCTTCTCCCGCGGAATGGAATTTCAACCCTATCTGGACAAAAGCGGAAAAAGAACAAATTCTTACCGTAGCGAATTTCACAGCCCATCGAAGCCCGGAACGTTTCATTTACCGCGGGCTTTCCCTCAATTCACGCCATATTGACTGGCACATGTTTTCCGAAGTTTCCATGCGCCAATATATGAAGGACGAAATCAGGGAACGGCTTCAGATGATACGGGACACGGCGGAAAGCGCAGACGGACGCTGCATCACTCCATCCCATGAAACCCTGCTGCATCTTGCCGCCGGGCTCGGAGAAGTGCAGTTGCTGAACCGCCTTTTACAGCGCCATGCGGACCCGAACGTCCAGATCATCCTGCCGCAACAGGCCTTTCCCTCCATTCCGGACTCCGAACAGGGAAATACCCCCCTGACTTACGCCTGCCAGCCAGGCATGGACGACTCCACGCCCCTGCCGGTGCATAACAGGATCTCCTGCCTTAATCTCCTGATTCAATACGGTGCGGATGTGAATAAACCGGGGCCGCTGGGCTGGCCGCCCCTCGTCATCACCTGTGTGGCCGGTATTGGAGGAGCACCCTATGAGGAAGCAGCCCTGTTTCTTCTGAAATGCGGTGCGGATATTTCCCTCCAGCCTGAATTGAAAGGTAAAAAAACAAGTCTGCTCACATGGGCCACGGCCGCCGGATACCCCCTGCTGGTCCGCAAGCTTTGCGAAGCCGGGTACGATCCCAATTTCCGCGGGGAAATGGTCCCGCCCCTTCTTTCCCTGAACCTGAACACTCCGAACACCGCACTGCAAATCGCACATATTCTGCTGGAATACGGTGCGGACGTGAATGCGGCCATGCCCGCGTCCACAACCCTGCCGGAAACCACGGGGGACACGGCCCTGCTGAACCTGTGCCGCCAGCTGGCTTTCATTGATGTGTCCCAGCTCCCTCAAATCAGGGAGCTGGTCAGTCTCTTCATCAGCGAGGGAGCGGACGTCAACCATCAAAACGCCGCCGGAGAGACTCCCCTCATGGCGTGCTGCCGAGGAATGTTGCTGGGAGACGATTCCCTGGACCGGCTGAAACTGGGTATTGCGCGTCTTCTGCTGGACCACCGCGCAGACCCCTCCCTGAGAGACAAATACGGACGCACAGCCCTCCAGCGGATAGGCAACCGGTCAAACGAACATCTCCAAATGGTGCTGAAATACCTGCCGGAATTGAGCGCTCCGCCGCTTCCGAAGAAGGAAAACCGTTGAATACCGCCGTTTATTTCACACGGGCATTCACCGTATCCAGCAGAATGCCGGCATCCGGTTGGGAACCGGTGCTGATGAAATGAATATAACTGGCTCCATTGGGGGACTTATTAGCCATTTTCAACGTTCCGGCCTTCTTTCCGTCCAAAGACACCACAGCCTGCCCCCCCTGCCACAGAAGGGAAATTTCATGCCACGCGCCGGGCGTGAAAGGCACTTTTTTCATCCCCAGCAGCAGATGGGGCGCAGGTCTCAGCCTGATCGGGAAGGTAAACAGGGCATAATCCTTCGTAGTGGAATCACAGGCATTGAAAAGCCGATCCGTCAGAGAGACCTGAAGGCCGGAATCATCCGCCTGATCCCCGTCCGCTGCACGGAAGCGGAATTTGACCAGCCCTGTGGTCCCGTTCGGAAAGTTCCAGGCAGCTCCAGCGTTCCGGTAATCCACATTGGATTTTTCATTGACCAGTTCGGGATCATTCAGACGCTTGATTTGCAGCACCTTTTTCGTACTTCCGGACGGATCCGGAACCAGCTCTGCGGAAGGCTTGCGGTTATAACTGCAATGGCCCTTTTTCTGGGGAATATAAGTATGAATGGTCCACTGGGAATCCGAATCTTTCCCCGTCTGCGTAGCACGCGTCTTGGCCCCTACCCAGCGGCGGTCCACAATAACCAGGCGGCGGTGGTTTTTATGCTGCCCCAGGGAAATAAGGATGCGGTTTTTGTCCAGCTGCACCATTTCGCTCTGGTGTTTGCCGCGGTCTTCCGGACCATCCAGCGTAGCATAGCCGGGATGGTTGCGGTGTTCGTCCAGGATAATCTCCCGGAATCCGTACCAGGTTTTACCCTCGTCCCCGGACATGGCAATGTGGTGGGAATCACGGTTCGTGAACACGTCTTCCCACGTTCCGTTGCCGGCTGTGGCGTTTTCAGGCAGAGCCATCGTATTCGTCCACAGGGAAACGATGGTTCCGTCATCCAGGCGGCCCAACGTATTCATGGTCAGGGTGCCGAAAAAGCGGGAAGGTTCCGGTTTGCTCCATGTTTCACCGTAATCCCTGGAGAAAGCCTGCCACGCCTGGTCCAGGGAAGTACGGACAAGCGCCCACAACGAACCGTCCTTCATCTCCAAAACCGTGGCTTCCACGGCATTGTTGAACCATCTGACACCCTGGTGGGGGGGCCTGGCTTCATGTTTGGGGGAAGTAACACCGTTCCTGGATACATGCCAGGTCAGTCCCCCGTCATCGGAAATATGAAACTTGGTACCGCTGCCCATGTTGTGGAACGGAACAATCACCCTGCGGCCCTTGTTCACAAAAACAGGGGTGCGCATGATGCCGCCCAGTTTTTTCAGATTTTTCCTCTTTTCCGGATCTTTCCAGTCTTCTTCCAGCTTGCCGTCATTCGTGACGGCAAACCACTTGCCGTCCAGCCCCCCCCCTTGGAAAGAAATACAAAGCCTCCGATAGGCTGCACACGAATGAATTCCCTGGTCAGGGGGTTGCGCACAATAGCCGGAGATTCCTTGGGAATGCCGCCGTAGTTGGGAGGGTAGCCAGCCGGAGCGGCCTTCATTTCCCATGTTTTTCCGTTATCCCTGCTGACCAGGTAATCCGGTCCCTTGCGGGTACCGGAATAATGGCGTATTTCACGGGAGTCCACACGGATGAGGCCGCGCCCCGCATCAGCCGGCGGAGTGGCGACAACTTCAGGCTCCGGAACGGGTGCTGCCTTCTGTTGGGCATAACAGCAACAAAAGGAACCGGTCAACAATGCAAACAACAGGTTTTTCATAAACTAAATATCAAATGCCGTATATTTTCCTCAGCCGGGGCTTTCCCTTCAAGCAAAATCCTGCCTTCCATCAGAAGACGATCATCAGGAATGCTTTCCCGCCTGCTTCCCTCCCCGGTATTTTGCATCAAGCTTTTTCAAAAGTACGGCCAGTTCCTTTTCCAAAACCTCATATCCCCTGGCATTGGGATGCACCACATCCTTCATAAATTCATTCTGAGGAGAAGCACCGTCTGCGGAAAGAAGAGCCTTTCCCGGATCGGCAAAGAAAATGTTCTTTCCGTTATGCAGCTCCGCCAGCAGCCTGTTCGTCTGCTTCACCGGTTCCGCCAGGTTTTTCTCCTTCCTTGGAAGAACGCCCAGCAACAGAATTTTGGAAGAGGGGCATTTCCGGCGCACCAGGCGGACAAACGCCCTGATATTGTCCGCACATGCCTGCGGCGTATCCTTGCGGTGCCCCAGATTATTGGTTCCCAGCAGCACGATGATGACCCGCGGAGAAATGCCGTCCAGCTCCCCGTTTTGCACACGGTAATAGGCATTATCCACATAATCAAATCCAAAGCCCATATTCGTCGCAGTATGCGGACGGAATAATTTCTCCCAGGAACCCGCTCCCGTGTTTTTTCCGTCCCCGGAAGGCTCCCCTCCCCAGTGGTGGGTAATGCTGTCCCCTATCATCACATATTCAGGCTTGACGGTCCGGTTTCTTTTTTTAACGGCTTCATGCCGGGCATTCCAATCATACGGATCCCGCTGATGGGGCTCCGGCTTCAGGGTTGCGGGCAACGCGGAGGGAGGGATGGAAGGTGCGGAAAACGCCACACTGGCCCCCCCCAGCAATATGGCGAGCATGTAGGAGAAGAAATTCATGATAAAAAAGTGAAACCGGTTTCCAGTTTAAGCAAATCCTGCCGTGCATCAAGATCGCAGGCGCCACTTTTGCCGGCAGAGTAAAAAAGACCACTGCCCGCCGCAACAGCGGCCAGGCGAACACCGCATCCGGCCTTTCCTGTTCCGAGAGCCCTGTTGCCCCAGGAAAGCTCGACTCCCCAACGGAGGGTAATGCTTTCACCAAAAACGACATACCCCCGTTTGACGGTCCGGGTCCGTTCCATCACTGCCTCATGGCGTTTTTCCAGTCATGCACGGCCCGCTGGTTCTCCTGGGGTTTCAGCATAGGAAGCAGTTCTCCAGCACAGGCACCGGAGAAAAAGACGACACAAAAAACTCCCGCCAGCAATAAACAAAAGCATACATGAGGTTTCCGGTAATCGCTAAGATACTGCAATAGAAATTCGGCAAGTAAAAGGAAAAGAGATCCAATTATTTGTAATCCGTTACGTTGTCGACATTTTTGATATTCGGCGAAAGGGTATTGCCTGAGAACAACGCCTTGAACTCTTCCGGGGAACATATCATCTTCGGGTTAAAATCTCTGGACTGCACATAACTCACCAAAGACGAATACAATTGCCTCCCCTCTGGAGTCTTACGAAGGGCTTCAGGATCAGCCATGCAAACAAGCAATTTACCTTTTCCGATCCCCATCTCAAATATGAGGCCCAATTTGTGATTCCTCTCCATATTATCCACTACTTGAACAATAGGATTTAAGTCGGAAGGCGCCAAATCCAAAATTAGAGGACGTGATGACTTGATCACGCTCCACCACTGCCAGTTCGTCTGCGCATCCGTGGGGAAATTTTTGAAAAGCGGATGCTCTGGATCCATCAGTAGAGAAAGGGTTCCAGGAGAAACGGGTCTGCGAAGCGACTCTGAAATACCTTTAAACATCGCAAAATTCCAATAATCAGGTGTCACCAAACCACCAACTGACCGCAGCGCGATGTCCTGATGATTGGGAAACCAGAGCATGGAAGCCCCCTCATTCAACTGCCTGAGCGTTTTACCTGTCAGCTTGCGGGGAGCTAAGAAGGCAACCGGGAGTTCTTGCGGTTCTTGATCCGGATAAATCCAAAAATCATATGTGTTCACGCTATCCTTACCTTTCATCCAAAGAACCAGTTTCAAACGATCCGGCACCTTGATCCCGGACAGAGGAATGCTGATTTTTGACGTCTCACTTAATTCTCCCTGTCTGCCATGGAGCATCTTGCTACCTTTGTGCAACACTTTGCCGGAGGAATCCTCAAGCCTCCATTGCAATGGGGCACAAAGATCAGAGGAACCATAATTCGCTACCTGAAGGTCAAAAGAAAGATTTTCTGTATTGGTCCACGTATATTTATCAAAGAGCGCAAGAGGAACCACCGCCTGACAAAAAGAGGAAAAATCCTTGGCCTCCATAATGCCCTTACTATCCATGAATGCGTCCAACAGTCCAACAAGAGCTGTCCCCTGGCCTGGAAAATCCTGAATATCCAGCATTTGAAATCCTCCAAATCCCGGTGTTCTCAATGCCATCTCGATATCGGCCTTATAACATCGCGCGGCCCAGACACCAGAAGCTTGGTGAAAAGCATCAGCTTGTTTTCCCATTCCTCGTTCCTGAAGGCGCTTTTTAAAGATTTCAAGATTCCACGGTTTAAGAACGCCCGTGTATTTGGATATTTCCCTGAAATCCGGGTAAATTTGAAACTGTCCCGTTTCATGGCCGATCACGGGAAGCGGACAATCCCTGATCGCTTTTTCGTAGCTGGTCCTCGTTGACGGAAGACAGGCGTTGAGTATTCCTCCATCCCGGGCATCTGCAAAAGCGAACGAGGAACGGACGTGATTGTCATATCCAGAATGACGATCAGCCCCAACACGACATGTCGTCAAGAAATCCTCGCCTTTCTTCCACCCTTCCCTGCCCAGATAGTTGTTGGAACCAAACGAGTACAGGACGTCGGGCCGCACTTTGCGGTATGAATCCACAATAGTTCTCATGGCCGGATCTGTCCCGGGAAGTTCATTGCCCAAGGCGAACATGACAAATGAAGGATGGGAGGCATACGCCTCCAGAATAGCCCTACCCTCACGGAAAAAGAAATCCATCACGTTCTTTTGAGATTCATGAATGGCACCCCAGAATGGTATTTCAGGCTGAAGATACATTCCAAGTTCATCCGCAGCTTCAAATGCAGCTTCCGGGGGAGTCCATGAATGGAATCTTACATAATTGAATCCATAGGCCGCCGCTATACCAAGATGGCGGAGCCATGCCTTTTTATCCATGGGAGGGTATCCAGTCAGGGGAAAAACGCAGGCATCATGCCGACCTCTTAAAAAAATCTTCTTCCCATTGATTGTAAAATTAGTTCCCTGAACAGCAAAACAGCGCATTCCGAAGACTTTACTGGTTGTGTCGACTTTTCCTGCCAATTCCAGTTTGATGTGCATTTTGTATAAATTCGGAGAGAATTCGCTCCAGAGCTCCGGCTCTTCTCCCATGGGGTAATTCAATTTCACATGTTGGTCTCCGAGTTTAAGAGGAACCTCAATGACTTTTCTCTCCACTTTTCCCTTATTTCCGTTATTCTGCAAAGCCGCCTCCAATGTAATACGAGCCGTTTCCGGCTTATAACTGTTGCGAATAGTCAGGCAAACGGTAACGGATTTTTTTTCTGGTTCAGGAACCAGCTTAACCGATTCAACGAAGGGATCAGAAACGGCCTCAAGGAATATTTTTCCCAACATTCCATTCCAATTCGTCTGGGTATGCTCGGTAAAAGCGTGTGAATTGAAAACGCCTGCCGGATAATGCCTGCGGCTGTTGTCCACAGAGATTGTCAATGTATGTTTCCCCGGAAAAAGAAATTCCGTCAGATCATAACGATGGGGTGTTTGAACATTATCACAGGAACCGATTTTTTTACCATCTACGAAAACGGTTGTCTTTTTCGTCCGTTCCACATGCAAAAATAACCGTTTACCTTTGAACGTTTCCGGAACATTCACTTCCTTTCTGTACAAGGCCTCTCCTTCGTAAGTAACGGCGCGGGAAAGATGTTTTGTCTCCTGACGGTTATTATTGACATTCCCCTTGCCCCATTCATCCATGGTTCCAGGTAGTACAACAGCAACTTTTTCCTGTTTGAATGGAAGGGAAAGTTCCCATAACCCATCCAGGGGTAGCAATTCTCGTCCCATCGCTGGGAAAATAGTCCCCCAAAGCAGGAAATATACAGACATCATCCGAATAAGCCATAAAACATCGGAACAATAATTGGAAAAGAAGTATCTTGATTTTGTTTTCATTATAAGAATTTGCATTTGAGAAACCGTACGGCTCAGTCATTCGACCACTTGCACATTGGAAATACGCCCTTGTCACCATTGATTTGAGAGCTCCCTAAAACATTTGGTTAGTAATACGAAGAACTCCTTCCATTTTATCAAACAACCTGAATACCGTGACAACGAAAGGCAAAAAAGCATGGATTCTTACCGCCGACATGGGAAACAACCACACCTCTTTGAATACGTTTTGCCGAAAACTGTCAGAAGAGCTTCTGACAGATATTTTCACAAAGGTATTCATTGATAGCTCTACCGGAAAAACAATTGATTGGTACTTCATCGGCAACTCATTTCTTTGCTTTTTTCTTTTATATCTTTTCCTATTTTTCTCGTTTTCAGATGAGCTCCCATGAAAAAAGATGCCCCCCTACAAGACTCTTCAGAAGGCCCCATTCTGTTTTTCCATAAAAAATATACATATCTCCGAAATGAACCAGAAAAGGTAAAGAACAGTTCCCTCTCCCAGAAGAATTAGCCTTGTTGTCTCCCGGAATTCACGATATAATTACGTGGCGCGGAGTTTTGCCGTTTCCGGCCTTTCAACGGCTGCGGAACGTTTTTCTCCGGTCTTCTTCACTACATCCTATTTATGATCAGCATAGTAAAAGACTTGAAGGAGTCCACCGCCCTTCCGAAGGAATGGCAGGGATTCAAGCCGGGAGCATGGACGGAGTCCATTGACGTACGGGATTTCATCCAGCATAACTACACGCCCTATTCCGGCAATGAAGAATTTCTTTCCGGCCCCTCCCAGCGCACGCTCCGTTTATGGGATGAACTGAAAGTCCTACTGAAAAGGGAAATAGACAACGGCGGCGTTCTGGATGCTGATGAAGAAGTGGTATCCTCCATCACCTCCCACAAGCCCGGCTACATTGACAAGGAACTGGAAGTGGTCGTAGGCCTCCAGACGGACGCCCCCCTGAAACGGGCCCTGATGCCCTTTGGCGGCCTGCGCATGGCCCAGCAGGCCCTGGAATCCTACGGGTTCAAGATGTGCGAGAAAACCGCGGATATTTTCAAAAAGATACGCAAGACGCACAATGAAGGCGTTTTCGACGCCTACACTTCCGATATCCGGGCGGCCCGTTCCGCCGGCATTATTACCGGCCTTCCGGACGCCTATGGCCGCGGCCGCATCATCGGGGACTACCGCCGGGTGGCCCTGTACGGCACGGACAGACTGATTGCCGAACGCCGCAAGGACCTCAAAAACCGTGAACATTCCCCCCTTACGGATGAGCTGATCCGCCTGCGCGAAGAAATGAGCGAACAAATACGCGCCCTGGAAGAACTCGCCCAGCTGGGCGCCTCCTACGGCTGCGACCTCACTCGCCCCGCCGCAAACGCCCGCGAAGCCGTGCAATGGACGTACCTGGGCTACCTGGCCGCCGTGAAGGAACAGAACGGAGCGGCCATGTCCCTGGGCCGCGTTTCCACTTTCTTCGACATTTATTTCACCCGCGACCTGGAACAGGGGCTCATCACGGAAGAGGAAGTTCAGGAAATCATCGACCAGTTCGTGATGAAGCTGCGCATCGTCCGTTTCATCCGCACGCCTGATTACAATAACCTGTTCTCCGGAGACCCCACCTGGGTGACGGAATCCATCGGCGGCATGGGAGAGGACGGGCGCACCCTCGTCACCCGCAGTTCCTTCCGCATGCTGCAGACCCTGTACAACCTGGGGCCGGCTCCGGAACCGAACCTGACCGTTCTGTGGTCCCGGAACCTGCCGGAAGCCTTCAAAAGCTTCTGCGCCAAGGTTTCCATTGAAACGTCCTCCGTCCAATACGAGAACGACGACCTGATGCGCCCGCACTGGGGCGACGACTACGGCATCGCATGCTGTGTGTCCGCCATGCGCATCGGCAAGCAGATGCAGTTCTTCGGAGCGCGCGCCAACCTCGCCAAGTGCCTTCTCTACGCCCTGAACGGCGGCGTGGATGAACTCAAGGGCAAACAGGTGGCCCCGCCCTCCCCCCGCTACACGGAAGAAATTCTCAACTATGATGAAGTGATGGCCCTGTACGACAAGATGCAGGACTGGCTCGCCAAAACTTACATTGACGCGCTGAACATCATCCACTACATGCACGACAAATACTGCTATGAACGCATTGAAATGGCGCTGCATGATCCGGAAATCCTGCGCACGATGGCCACGGGAATCGCCGGGCTTTCCGTGGCGGCGGACTCCCTGTCCGCCATCAAGTACGCCACCGTAAAAGCCATCCGCAATGAAGAGGGGCTGATTGTGGACTTCAAGACGGAAGGGGAATTCCCCTGTTACGGGAACAATGACCCGCGCGTGGACGACATAGCATGCAGCCTGGTCAGCAATTTCATGGAAAAACTGCGCAAGCTCCACACTTACCGCAATTCCCTGCCCACCCAGTCCATCCTGACGATCACCTCCAACGTGGTGTACGGCAAAAAGACGGGCAACACGCCGGACGGCCGCCGAGCCGGGGAACCGTTCGCCCCCGGCGCCAACCCCATGCACGGAAGGGACAGGAACGGAGCCGTGGCGTCCATGCTCTCCGTAGCCAAGCTGTCCTATGACGACTCCCTGGACGGCATCTCCTACACCTTCTCCATCGTTCCGCAGGCCCTGGGCAAGGAGGAAAGGGAACGCCGCGTCAAGCTCGTCTCCCTGCTGGACGCCTACTTTGCCGCTACAGGTCACCACATTAATGTGAACGTACTGGAACGGGAAACGCTTCTCGACGCCATGGATCACCCGGAAAAATACCCGCAGCTTACCATCCGCGTTTCCGGCTATGCCGTGAATTTCATCAAGCTGACCCGGGAACAGCAGCAGGAGGTCATCAACCGCACCTTCCACACCCGCTAACCCGGACGACACACGGATGCCGCAGGTTTTTCCACAAAACCATGATCCGGACGGAGAAAGCTCCGTCACCGGTTTGGTTCATTCCGTGGAATCCTGCGGCACCGTGGACGGTCCCGGCATCCGCTTTGTCCTTTTCCTGTCCGGCTGCAGCCTGCGCTGCCGCTACTGCCACAATCCGGATACCTCCTACGTTCGGCGGGGCCGGCTCAGAAGCGCGGGTGATGTCCTCAGGGAAATAGCCCGTTACCGGGATTTTTTGCAGGCGGCGGGCGGCGGCGTCACCCTCTCCGGCGGGGACCCCCTCTTCCAACCTGATTTTACCGGCGCCGTGCTGAAAGGCTGCCGGAAACTGGGACTGCATACCTGCCTGGACACCTCCGGCCATCTGGGCGTGAATGCGGGCGAAGAAATGCTGGCGGATACGGACCTGGTCCTGCTGGATATCAAGGCATGGAATCCGGAACGGTACCGCTCCCTGACAGGCGGGGAACTGCGCCCTACGCTGGAGTTTGCGGAACGCCTGGCCTCCCTCCGCAAGCCCGTGTGGCTGAGGTATGTGCTGGTACCCGGCGTTACGGATAATGTGGACGTGCTCCCTTTCCACCAGATGGGGAGATTCAAATGGGATGAATTGAAGCTGGATTATACCTTGAAGGGCACCCCGGAAGCGTCCGCAAAACTGGCGGAACAGGTCCGCGGCATTTTCCGGCGGGAAGGCTTTCCGGATTGCGTGCATTAACCGGATTTTCGCGCCTTGGCGCCATCAACCGCAGCAAACCGAATACAGATATCTCCCCTCCTCATCTTCCGGATGAAAGGCCCTTCTCCCCTTTCCCAAATTATTCCTTTCCGGAAATTTCCCGCAAAGCATCCAGCACTTCCCGCACGGCAATGTGGCGGTTGCAGGGGACATCCCGGTCACAATCCTTCCGGAAGCAGGGGGAACAGCACTGGTGGCTGTAAAGGGAACGGTTGAATGTACCCATAGGGCGGTACACATCCGGAAGCCGGGTGGAAAACAGAGTCACCACCGGAAGCCCGCGGAAGGAACAGAGGGACGGGAAATCGCCATCCACGGCTACCGCCACCGAAGCGCCGTCCATGACGGAAAACAGAGCCTCCGGCGCACCCACAGCCAGTTCCACATTCAAATGTTCCGCCAGCGCGGCGGCGCGCTCCCGGTCTTCTTCCAGAGCCACCAGAACCGTCCGTCCCGGCAAAAGGGAAACCAGTTCCGTCCACTGCTCCCGGCTCCATTCACTGGCGCTTCCCAGACGGGAAAACGGAGCAATTAAAATGGGGGCGCCTTCCGCCGGGGCCGCTTTTTTCACAGGGAACAAAGACGGTTTACCGACGTCCAGCCCATGCAGCCCCCCCAATTGCAGATAAAGCTGCACCCGGTGCGCCGGGGGGGCGGCGCGCAGGACGGGGGCCTTTACCCGGAATTTGTATTTCCGGACGCCGGGATGCGTGTCCAGCCCGGAGAACATCATGGGGCCATACGGTTCCAGCGCTTTCAGGGTTTCCATATCTCCATCCAGCATGACGCCCATATCCAGCGGGCCGTCATTGTAAAATTCATCTGCCACCAAAGCTTCCCGAAGCTGCTTCAGGGAATCGTGCGGCAGCACATGGGTAACCTCCGGCACCGTCTTCCATATTCCCATCTGGGCAGACGGGCAGATAACGTTCACCTGCATGTCGCACCGGACGGTTTTCAGGGCACGAATCAGGGGAACGGTCGCCAGGGCTTCATCCAACGCCCCGGGAACGGCTACAAGAATGCGGTACGGCTTCAGCTCCATATTTTCCAGAAGCGCAGCCGTTTTTTTATCCTGCGGAGCAAAACGGTCAACGGATTTCCAGCGGTGGTGCATCCAGAACACATCCAGCACGGATTCCCGGATCAATGTTTCCAGCCCCCTGTTCACTTCAATAGTATCCCCCGCCAGAGAGCCGTCCGACCCGGAAAAATCCACCACATTCCCCATATCCGCTATCCAGTGGCCGGGAGCATCCGTACGCACCGCTATGGCCACCATGTCCGCGCCAGCCCTTTTTCGCAGCAGAGCGGGCAGCGGAGTCGTGCCGGTCACCTTGCCGAAAAAGGGGACATACACCCCCTCCCATACGAACTGGTCGCTCAGCACGCCCAGGGCCCCCCCTTCCTTGAGCATTTTCATGGGAGCCTTGATGCCGCCCTCCTTGGAGAACATCTGAGTTCCACGTTCCGTGCGCCGCTGGTACACGTATTCCTCCATCAGCGGATTGTCAAACTGGCGGTACATGGACCCGTAACGCTCCACCTCCGGGTAAAATGCGCGTATTCTCGCCAGCGCCTCCCAGTTGCCGGAGTGGGCTATGGCGCAAACCTGCCCGCGCCCTTCCAGCACAGGCGCGGCAAACTGTTCGTGCCCTCCGACCGTCACGCAATGCTTCAACTGCTCATCCGTCAGGGTGGCCGTCTTCGCGGAACACAGGAAATTGGCAATGGTCCTTTTGAAATTTTCCCGGCTTAATTTCTGCAGTTCCTTTCCGCGCAGGGCCGGATTCAAAACGATGCGCAGATTCCTTTCCACAATGTTCCGGCGCTGGGGAAGCAGATACCACGCCACGGCCCCTGCCGCGCGCCCCAGCCGGTACAGCGTTTTCATGCCCACGAGCTTCAACAGCCCTTCCATGAGCAGAAACCCTTTCATTCCCAAATGATGGGCAAACGTATTCCGGGAAGCCGGGGAGGAATCAGGAGAGGAAGAATCAGTCATAAGGAAAACCGGAAAAGATGTTATACGAATCCCCTCCGGTCCACAAACCCTTTATTCCCCCGGCTGAGGTCCCTTCCCGCATTTTATTTTCTCGGATAAATGACGTCTTCCCTAAATTTTTCCGCCGGCGCGGAATCCAAAGCCATCCCATGCTTTACTGCATCTTCCTCATAAAAGCATCTCTGCGGAGACGGCATCTTACTTTTGGCAAAGAAATGACTTTACAATTCTTAACTAAACGGTATATTCCGTCTCCCGAACCGAACACCAAACCGGAGTTATACACCATGAAAGTTCTTTCTTCCTTAGCCTCTATGAAGCGCCGCCACGCAGACTGCCAAATCGTGAAGCGCAAGGGCACGCTGTATGTGATCTGCAAGAGCAATCCCAAGTTCAAGGCCCGCCAGGGCGCTACGGCAGGCACGCGCCTTTCCAAAAAGGGCGTCAAGTAATCCCTGGCCCAGCACAGATTTCAAGAAGACCGCCGCCCGCCGGGTGCCGGTCTTTTTTTGCTGACCAAGCCCTTTTCCGTACATCCATGCAGCTTCCTGCCGTCCAAACCAAATTCCTGAATCTTCCCAACTCCTTCTCCCTGAGGAATGGAGCTACGCTTGACAAGGTATGCGTCGCCTATGAACAGTACGGAACCCTGACGCCGGAAAAAGACAACGCCATCCTGCTGTTCCATGCCCTTTCCGGCAGCCAGCACGCCTATGGCTACAATCCGGAAGTCCCGGGCACCGACTCCCTCTGGAAACCGGAAAACCACGAAGGCTGGTGGAACAGCATCATCGGCCCCGGCAAGCCGCTGGACACGGACCGCTTCTGTATCATCTGCGCCAATTACCTGGGAGGGTGCTACGGCACCACAGGCCCCGCTACCCCCTGCCCTGCGGACGGCCAGCCCTACGGCTCCCGCTTCCCTCACGTGGAGATCGCAGACCAGGCACGCCTCCAGGCCCTTCTGCTGGACAGCCTGGGCATAGAACGCGTTCATCTTATGGGCCCCTCTGTGGGCGGCCTGATCGCCCTCAGTTTCGCGTGCCAATTCCCGGAACGCGTCCGGAGCTTCATCTCCATCGGCTCCGGTTACCGGGCTTCCATTGAACACCGCCTGTCCCTGTTTGAACAAATCCTGGCCATTGAGCTTGACCCGGATTTCCAGGGCGGGGATTATTACCGGGGGCCGGCGCCCAAAAAAGGGCTGGCATTCGCCCGTATCATCGGCCACAAATCATTTGTTTACCAGGAGGGGCTGGAACAGCGCGCCAGAAAAGAGGTGGGAGGCAACTACGGCCTGCTCACGTGGATGACCCCCACCCGCAGCACGCAAAGCTACATGCTTCACCAGGGGACCAAGTTCGCGGAACGTTTTGACGCCAACTCCTATATCCGCATTGCGGATATGTGGGCGGAGTTCGACATCCGCGACCACACCCCGGACGGAACATTTCAAACCGCCCTGGAAGGCTTCCGCCGCGCAGGGATTCCCGCGCTTATCTTTTCCATTGATACAGACTGCTGTTTCCGCCCGGCGGAACAGCAGGATTTCGCGGCGCAGCTTGAAGCCGCCCATATTCCCACGGAGTTCCATACCATCGCTTCCACCAAGGGACACGATTCCTTCCTGCTGGAGCCGGAGCTTTATGCGGAACCCATCCGGCGCATTCTGGCCGCAAGGAAGCCGAAGGGGACGGCGTAAGCTTTTTTCCGCCGCAAGAAGACACGGCGGAGCAGCGCTTAAAAAGAAATGATGCCGGGAACCGGAAGCGAGAGGGAAAAATCAACCATGTCATGAAGGAACGGCCAGGTTCCTTGCAAAGCGGAACTTCACGGCTCTTCAACGTGACAATAACCTGAGCCGGATGAACCCGAACAGGGTTTTCGCTGTCACATCTTCATGACTGATCATTATTACACCTCCGAAACGGAAAACGTCGGACAATTCCGCTGCGAAACCACCTTTATCCCTTCCAACGTTACGTTTGCCACGGACCTGCCCGCTTCTTTTGAAGGCCGCGCAGAATTCCCCTCCCCCGGAGTTTTGCTCGGTTCCACGCTCGCCTCCTGCATGATGAGCCTGGTTTCCGTGGTCGCGGCCAGAAAAGGAGTGGATTTGAAAGGCATGCGCGTTCTGGCGCGTGCGGCGGAATCATCCAAGGGAATTGAAAAAATTGAACTGAAGGCAATCATGCCCCTGGAAGGCAGCCACCCTCTCCGCGCCATGCTGGAAAAAACCGCCTTGTCCTGCCCTGTGCGCCAGGCGCTGCGGCCCGATCTGGAAACGCCCATTGAATGGGAATGGAAGTAAACAGCCATCAGGGAAGTCAACCCAAGCTTGAAGTTATCCTTAAAGAAATCCCGTCCATTCATGAAAAAAGCCGCTGCGGATGATTCCGCAGCGGCTTTCCAATTGGCTGACGTTTTTTCCTTTAGAAGTTGTAGCGGTAGCCGATACTCCCGTTGATGGAGCTGGAACCGCTGCGGATATCCGCGTTGCCGTCCACAAAAATGACGCCCTGAGTGCCCACGGGAACGCTCAGCCCCGCGCCAATCTGGAAGGCCGTGCTTCCGACCTTGGCGCCATACACCGGACGCGTATAGGAGGGATCCGCCAGGAAGCCCACATTGGCCTGCCCGCGGCGGTCTCCCATATCCTGGGAAACGTTCACCCGTACTTCTCCCAGCGCTTCACGCCCGAAGACGTTGGACCCCATGAGTCCGGAGAGCCGGGCGCCCACAGCGACAGCAGCCGTAGTCAGTTCCTGGTCTTCCACCTTCAGTCCGGCATTTCCTGCAGAACCGCTTTCCCGATAGCCGTCCATGCGGGTCGTCACGATGGAAGCGTTGAACAAAGGCTGGAGAATCACGCTCCTGTCTTCATTGAGAGCGATGTCATACGCCAACTCGTACATGGCGCCGAAACCGGCTCCCGTCGTATTGCCGCGGGCCTGGTAAGACCCCGTACCGTAATCCACCGTGCGCGTCAGCGAGGCATCATTCCAGCCGCCCGTCAGAATCAGCAGATGGGACCATTTACGGTACTGGTAGCGGGCGAACAGATTGACATAGTAACTGTCCAGGTCTCCGTCCGCCGTATCCGCCGCGCTGGCCGTCAGACTTCCGTAATTGGCCGTAAACGCAGCTCCCGCAGTGAAGCGGTCGTTGATATCCACATCCATGCCTACCGTGCCTCCCCAGGTGGTGAGTTCGTAGCCGCTTTCATCCCCCCTGGTGTCCAGCTTGGCGTAAGAACCCGTGCCTTCCATCCACATGTGGAAGCAGGGGAGGTCTTCGTTGACGTAGGCGGGGTTGACGCCCATGAGGGTAGTGCGGTTCCTGATCCAGCCCATCTGGTCGCGCAGGGCGTCCTTCTGGGCCGTTCCCAGCGCGTTGACCGTGCTGCCTGCCGCGGCTGCCATGGAACGTGCCGCCCGGGAGGTGTTGCCGGACTGGATGTCGTTTCTGACGGCTTCCCTCAGGTCACCGAGCTGCGTGCCTTTCGGCGCGTTGCCGCGGTTGTTCCAGAGCAGGTTGGCCCCCGCTTCCGAGTTGGCCGTGTTGGCCGCGTCCATAAAGGCGTTCTCCGTCTTGACCATGCCCGTCACCACAATCTTGCCGCCTTCCGTCCGGATGCCGAATTCCTGGTAGTAGAAGTCAAAGTAGCCGGAGGCGTCCACCGTGGCTCCGTTGGCCGAAACCGTTCCGGCTCCCGTCGCGTCCACCAGCGTGAAGTTGAGGTTGGCCGTCGGGTCCGCCGGGTCGTCGTAGTCCCCCAGGCTTCCCAGGGAAACGGTGGTTCCGTCCAGATTGACGTCTCCTGCCTGCACGGTGATGACCGGGCTGGAGAAGAGGTCGTCACGGTTGGTGTTGATGACCAGGTCCAGATGGGAGTTTTGCAGGTTGAGTCCGTTGGCGACGGTGAGCGTCGTGTTGACCGCTCCGGTTCCTTCCCCTACCGGGCTCAGGCGCACATGGGCGCCGCTTCCCGCCGTGAGGCTCTTATAGGTAACGGAGCCGTTGCCGCCTTCCGCACCCGTCAGTTCCAGCGTTCCCTTCGTGACGCTGAGGGCCTGCCCGATCGCGCCGTTCCCCTTCAGAACCTGCGTGCCGGTGCCGTTCATGGTGATGCTGCCTTCTCCGCTGAGAGAGCCTTCATACAGGGCATTCCCGGCAGTGGTGATTTCCAGGGCGGAGCCGTTGTTCAGCGCGCCGCTTCCCGTCAGGCCGGAAATGCTGTTGGCCGCGTTGCCGAGCTCCAGCATTCCGTTGCCGTCCAGGTCCACCTGCACGCCGTCAAGCTTGGAGGTGCCGTTGAGCGCCAGGGAGGCGTTGTCCGCCACCTGGAGCACGCCGGCTCCGGAAACGGTGCTGTTGGAAAGTTCGGAACCGGCTCCCGTGAGCGAGAGGGTACCGTTTTTCCCGATGGAGAGGTTGCCGCCGTTGCCTTCATCCGTCAGCGTTCCCGCTTCCGCCTTCCCGGTAATGTCCAGGGAGGAAAGGTCGCCGGAGTTGGAGGAGTTGAGCTTGATGGAGCCGAGGTCCGCCGTGCCGGAGAGGATGAGTTGGCCGTCCTGCATGTCCAGCGTGCCGCTGGTATCCAGGGTTCCGGCAAGCTCCAGGGAGCCGTCTCCCGTCTTGGTGATATTGGCCGTCCCCCCATTGATGGTTCCGGAGTACTTCGTATCGGGACCGGACGTATTCGGATCGGTTCCCAGCAGCTCGTTGTTCAGGATGACGGAAGCCGTCTTGTCGTTCGTGCTGGTGATGTTGATAACGCCGGAAGCCGCACCGGAAAGATTGTTGATCGTCAGGCCGTCAGCCGTATCGTCCACGCCGGGGAGGTTGAGGGCCAGGTTGCCGTCCACGATGACCGCGCGGTACGGGTCCAGCTCGGAATTGTTCGTGACCGTCTTGTCTTCGCTTCCCACGGCGTAAATCTGCGTGGCGTCCCCCGTGATGCCGATGGAGCCTCCGTTGATGCCCGTCACCGTAAAGCCCAGGGATTCCAGCAGCGGGTTGAAGATGGCCGTACCGTAGCCCAGCGCTCCGTTGGTCAGGTTGAGCCACGCCGTGCGGTCCCCCGCGCCCCAGCCCTGCATGGCGTTAATCACGTCAGCGGAGAGGGTAAGGGTGAGCGTTTCAATTTCCAATTGCGTTCCGGCCGCGTCAAACTGAATCATGGAAGTGCTTCCGGCCAGGTCCTGCGTCTTGGAGACGTTCCCCGTGCCCACCACCAGGCTGGCGCTGTCCAGATTGGCGGCGCCGTTGATGCCGCTGATGACCGTTCCGGCGTCCGTCATGTTGACGGTCTTGAGCGCGGAACCGGAAAGGCCGCCCAGGGAAATGGCGCTGACGCCGGAGGCCGCATTGACGGAGACGTTCTTGACGCCCTTGTAATTCTGGCCGCCCGTCACGTTGCCTCCGGTGATGTTGAGCCCGGCTTTATAGCCATCGGCGGTGTCCTGGAAGGAAAGCGTTCCGGAAGCAAGCGTCACGGTACCCGTGTAACCCGCACTGGCGGCCCCTATGCTCAGAGTGCCCGTACCGGTTTTCAGAAGGTTGCCTGAACCGGTGAAGGCGCCGTTGAGGGTGATGTCCCCCCCCGTGGTATCCACCGTGGCGGTCTTGCCGGAAGCGGCGTTGAGGGCGACTCCGACAGAAGTTGTCCAGGCAGCGGAGGAGTTGAGCGTGCCTTCTCCCAGCGTGAGGGTTCCGGACGTGCCGGTGATATCGCCGCCCATCGTGAGCGTACCGCCGCCGCTGAGGGTGATGCCGGAGTCGGAGCCATCCAGGAAGGAGGCGGCCGCCAGCACGGCAGTGCCGCCGTTGATGTTGAGATTGCCTGCCAGGGCTCCCTGCCCGTTGGCGCCGCCCAAATTGACGCCGGTGGTGGAGGTGAGCGTGACGCCCGTCCCCACGTTGACCGCGGAAGCCTGCGTGTTGCTGCCCATCGTGCCGCCGCCTATTTGCAGCGTGGCGATATCAAGGTCTTTCTTCAAGTCCAGCGTCACGCCGTACGTGACGTCAATGAGATCGGCATTCAGCGTGCCGTTCATCGTGATGGTACGGTTGGCCGTAGCCGCTCCGTAGCCGGAAAGAACGATGCTGCCTCCGGCATTGCTGAGCGTGCCGTTAAGCGCGTCATTGCCGTTGGCCGCCTTGACGAGCAGGGAGCCTCCGTCCGTCTTGGCCAGGGTGCCGCTGATGTTCTTGAGCACGCCGGAAAGGGCGATTTCATTGCCGCCGGAGAGCTTGAGGGTGGAGCCGCTGGCCACCGTCACGGTTCCGGAGAGGACCTTGGTATTGGCGATGTTCCCCAGCGCCACGGCTCCATTCCCGGAGATGTTCCAGTTGAGGGACAGGAAGCTGTCCTGCCCGGCCGTATTCACCGTCAGTGTGGTGCCGGCTCCGGAGGCGGCCAGCTTGACCGCGTCCCCGGCGTTCTTCTGCACCATGGTCTGCGTCAGCGTCACGTTCCCGGAGGCCTGCAGGATGCCGCCGCCGAAGATGATGGAACCCGTTCCCAGCGCTCCGTCTCCGTTGATGTCCACAATGCCCCCTTCCAGGGACGTAGAACCACCGTAGGTGTTCGTATTGCGGATTTGCAGGGTGCCGTCCCCCCTCTTGGTCAGGATGGTCGTGGCGCCCGTGATGTGCCCGTCTCCCTGGAAGGTGTAGGTGTTGTCCGCGCCGCTGTTGCTGACGACGATGGAGGAGGGAGCCACGTCTCCCGTGATCGTCACGGTTTTGTTGGCTGCCGTGTTGTCAAAGAGCAGGGGCTGGCCGTCCGTGGTCGCCGGCGCGGAGCCGCTCCATGTTCCGTCGTCCGCCGTTCCGTTCCAGGTGAGCATGTTCGCGGAGGATTCGATCTTGAGCTGAAGCGTTTTGCCGTCCGCGGAAAGTCCCAGCGTGTAGGTCAGTTCCGGATGGGCGTCATTGATGAGGTCCCCGATGTTGAAGGAGCCGAGCGTGAGCGTTCCGCTTCCCACCGTCAGCAGGGAATAGTCTCCCGAGTCGGTGAGCGTGTCGTAGTTGTTGAGGGTGACGTTGTGCGTTCCGGTGAGCGTCAGTCCGCCGGTGAGCGTCACCAGGGCGTTTCCTCCCGCCGTCAGTCCTGTCATGTCAAAGGTGAAGGAGGAGCCCGCGGCCATGGCCATGTCTCCGGTGACGTTCAGGCGCGAGTAGCTGCCCAGCGTCAGGCTGCCGATGGAGCCGCCGTTGCTGGTGATGGCGCCCGTGGAGAGCGCATCCGCCGTGCCGGCTTTCACGTTGACCGCGTTATTCACCGCATAATTGCCGATGTCCAGCGTCGCTCCGGAGGAGATGGAGACCGTGCTGGTCCCGAACGCCGTAGCGCTTCCCGCCGCCAACGTTCCGGCTTCCGCATTGGTCGTGCCGGCATAGGTATTGGCGCCGCTGAGCGTCACCTTGCCCGGACCCTTCTGGGTGATGGAACCCGTTCCGCCGATGACGTTGGCCACCGTCTGGTCCGCATCCACCGCATAGGTCAGGAAAGCGTCTCCATTGCCGCCGAGCGTCACCGCTCCGGAACCCAGGGAGCCGGCTCCCGTCAGCAGGATGGTCCCTTCCTTGATCAGGGTCTGGTTGGTATAATCGCTGGCCTTGGTCAGTTGAAGCACGCCGTTCCCCTGCTTTACGAGGTTGGCGCCGTTGCCTTCCTTGGCTACGATTACATCCAGCTTCAAATCTGCCGTATTAGTATCGTCCAGCGCAAAATTCCCGCGCGCTATGTCAAAGATGGCCGTGCCGCCGCGGAGGGTCAGGGCATTCGCCTGACCGGTGGAGGGGGCTCCCTCCGCCACGGAGAAGACGCTCATTCCGGTAGCGGACTGCTGCGTCACAATGGTATTGGTGCCGCTGAACAAGTCGAAGCCGTTTAATCCCCCGCCGGGCATGTTCAGAATGACCCGGCTGTTGTTGAACACCATTCTGGTATTGGCCATGGTCGTATTGCCGCCGCCGACATTCCAGGTGCCGCTATTCAGGGTCAACGTGCCGAAATTCCCATTGTTGTTGTAACCGAACGGATCGCCCGCGGTAGTGTTCAGCGTGCCGCCGTTCACTATCAAATCGCCGTAAAGGATGGATTGCTGTCCGTCTCCATTCTTGCCGAGGTTCAGGACCGCGCCCTCGCCCACCGTGGTCAGCGCGGTTTTCGTCTGGGCGGTGGAAACCGTCAGGGCCGTTCCGGCGCCCGACACTTCCAGATTGATGCCGGAGCCGGTCAGCAGTTTGCCGAGCGTATTGGCCCCTCCGGAGGCAAAGGCGATCGTGCCTCCGTTGATCGTCGGCATCGTGGCTCCCAGAATATCCGCAATTCCGCCCGTTACGCCGATTTCCAGCCGTCCCGTCCTGTCCACGGTCACCGTTCCGGTCCCCAGGGCCATGTTCGCCTTCACGGCAACGGTTCCTTCCTTGATGTTGACCGCGCCGGAATAATCGTTGTTGGAGCTGTTGAAGGTCACTTTTCCTTCACCCAGCTTGGTCATGGCGCCGTTTCCGGCAAGCTTGCCTCCGTTGTTGGTCAGCTCCAGGTCCTGCCCTATCCCGTTGTTGAAATAAATGGCCTTGGCATTCACGTCCCCCGTCAGGGACGCCACTCCCGTGTGCGTTCCGTCAAACAGATAGGTCGTCGTGTTGTCCACGGCGCCGATCGGATTGCCGTCCCAGACCACCACGCCGTCCGCCATGCTGACGGAAACGGTCACCGTCTTGTCACCGGTATTCACGTTGAAGGTTCCCTGGTACAGGCTGGCCAGCGTACCGGTCAGGGTCATCGTCCCCGCATCTGCGAAGTTGCCTGCCGTCAGGTTGTCCCAGGAAACCAGCGTATAAGTCCCCGCGGTGATATTCCCGTTAATGTCCAGGCTGACGCCTGCATCCGCGCCCAGCGCCAGGTTGCTCACCGTCAGCGTCGCTCCGTCCGAGCTCAGGGCGCTTCCGTCAACCGCCAGTGAAGCGGCGTTCAGCGTTCCGGTCACGTTCTGCTTCCGCAGCGCCGTCACCTTGGCGGTGGAGGCGTTCAGCGTTCCGGCCAGCGGCGTATCCGCATTCAGGTAAAGGTTGGCTCCGGAAAGGTTCAGCGTTCCGGAAAAGCCGGAGACATCCCCGCCCAGCGTCAGGGCTCCCGCATTGTTGCGGGTATTGACTGCCAGCGTTCCCGTTCCGCCCAGGCCGCCGAGCATCTTGAGGCTGTCCCCGCTCGCGATGGTCGCCGTTCCCGTGCCGGACGTTTCCACGGATACCTTGCCGTTAAGCGTCGCGGTTCCTGTGATTCCGGTAAAGACGTTCAGGACGGTCGCGGCGTTCGTCCCTTTCAGCGTGACATCCCCGTCCAGGGACACTCCCCCCGCCGCGGCTGCGGCATTCAAGCCGTTGAACGTCACCGTGACATTTTTTTCACTGCCGCCCAGCGTGACGCTGCCCTGCCCCCACGGGGTCAGCACCTGCCCGGCAGCGACGGAGGCTGTGCCGACATTATAAGTCAGGCTGATATTACCACCGGTTCCGGCTATTTCCGTATCGCCGTCATAGGAATTCTTCACCCATCCCGTTTTAAAATTCCAGCCGTTGCCCCCAACATCGGAAATGATTTTCAGGCCGCCCGTTCCCGTGATGGCGGAGGTCAGCGTGGCATTATTCCCATTGGCGGCCCCGTCAATGATGGCGTAGCCGCCTTCCCCGGCATCCAGCCGGATTTGCATGTTGATGGAGCGGTCGGCCCAGGTGTTCCCGTTCCACAGGCGCAGCTTGGAACCGTTCCCCATCGTCAGCGTGCCCGTGCCCGTTATTGAGGTAAAAGCGTGGCTCACTTTCATAACGGCGTTTTCTCCCAGGGTGATATTCAGGTTGGCGCTCAGCACATTGCTCGTCGCCCCGTCGGTGAGCAAGTCAAGCGTTCCCGATTCTATGACCAGCGTGCCGTCACCCGATGCGTTGAACGCGTCCCTGCTCAGGGACAGCGTGCCGTCACCCGTCTTGACGACCGTCCCGGAAATGCCTCCTCCCAGCGTGGCGTTGCCCGCTCCGATCACCAGCGAGCCGGCTCCGCTGTTAATCAGCTTGCCTCCGTAGGCGCCCGCCGCCAGATTCAGGCTGCCTTCTCCCGTGCGGGTGATGGTTCCCATCCAGCCGGCCAGGGATGCCCATGTGACGGCATTCCCGTTCGTATCCACCAGAACAGCGTTGGAAGCCAACGCGCCTGTCTGAATTTGTCCGGAAATGTCCGCCGTTATCCCAGCGCCGTATTTCAGAGAGCCTCCATTAAAGATGATGCTGCCGGCACCCAGCGCGGCGTCATGCCGCATTTCCACCGTGCCGCCGCCCAGCAGGACTTCTCCGGAAAAACCGGCGTTGTCCGTGGCGATGGACAAGGTTCCGCTGCCGGTCTTCTGCAGCTTGGAGCTTCCCACCAGGGAACCGGACCCCGTCCACGTATAACCGGTTGCGTCAGCATTGACGACGATCAGGCCCGGATTCACCTGCCCGGCGATGTTCACGGTCTGCGGCGCATTGCCTGCTACGTCACCGAAGATGACTCCGTTGCCGTTGGCAAAAGGCAATCCCGCATTCCAGGGGGAATCCCCCGTTCCTCCCACCGTCCACGTATTGTCTCCGCCGCCCGTCCAGGTCAGGGACGTGACCTGCGCCACGACGAATTTCAGGGTATTGTCCGTCGTGCTCCAGTTGCCGATGTATTCGGTCCCCAGCAGAATGGTATTGGCCAGATCCCCGGTGATGCCGCCCGTGGCATTAATCAGATTGTACGTGCCCGCGCTCCAGCTCACGCTGTCGCTGTTCTCCAGCAGCAGGCTGCCGTTCACCGTCAGGGCGCCGTTCAGGGCCAGCAGGGGATTGCCGTTCACCGTCATGTGAGTGGCGTCAATCCGCACGGCCGCTCCCAGGTTCAGGTTGCCGGTCATCGTATTCTGCCTCCCAAGGGACAGGACGCCGGCGGTCATGGACAGGCCGGCATTGCTGTCCACGGCGGAGACGTCCAGGCCCGCTCCCGCGGACAGGGAAAGGCCGCCGTACCCCGCGGAAATGCCGCCGATGGCCGCATTCCCCGTTACGGAAAGGTTCTTGTTCGTTCCCATTCCGGAGGCATGGCTGACAATGAGGGTGCCCCCTTTCAGTTCCACGCCGCCCGTGAAGGAAGAGGAATTGGCCAGGGTCAGCGTTCCGGAGCCGTCCTTGATCAAACGCCCGGTTCCACGGAATGCATTGTCACTGCCCGTGATCATGTTCCCTGCCCCGGTAATGGTCAGGGCGCCGTTCAGCTGGATATTATGAGTGTCGTCAGCAGTGATGGACATGGTGCTGCCGGCATTCACCACCTCCACGGCGCCGCCGCCCGCGGCGACTGTCAGGCCGTTCCCGAAGGTTCCGTCGCTTTCCTTGGTAATCTCCAAGCGCCCGTTGTTCAAGGTCCAGTACCCCGTATTGACGGCCATGGAACCCAGCCCCGCGCCGTCATAGGTATATTCTCCCACGCGCAGCACGCCGCCGTTGGTGACGGTTACCTTGTAGCGCGTATAATTACCCCCCGTCATGCTGAGGCTGGCTCCCGGAGAGCTCAAATCCAGCGTGGCGTTATTAATAGTCAGTGTTTTGGAGATTGGATCACTCCCGATTTTCTGCGTAGCCGCCGTTTTAATCCTGAAAACGCCGCCGCCGGTGATGGTGAGGCTGTTATTGCCAATATTGAACGCACCCTCCGCCTGGGTAAGCGTCTTTCCGGCCTCAATGGTCAGCGTCAGGTCGTTGGCGCCGATGGTCGTAGCCTCATTCCAGGTAACGTCCGTATCAAACGTCTGGTTGGTCGTAATGGTGAGGGGATCAGCCTGAACAGAGGCGGACAACGCAGCGCAGCAGGCAAGAAGAGCGGACAACAAGTTGACAGGCAGATGAAGCTTCATAAAAAATAACTAATAGTCAATATGTTCAACACGACGTAATTTTTTCAACAGAGATAAAATACGCTATTAACCATATACAATATCGGATTCGAAATCCGTTGTCAATGACCATTTTTGAGGCCAAGCCCTTTAGGAAGCATGGAACGGCCTGAAAGGGGAAAGAGAAAAAAACGGGGATACCAGTTTCAAGAATCGGCATTATTAATATTTTAATCATTATCTGGGTTAATTCACATCATTTGCGGATTTCGAATCCGTCCGGTTATTTAACCTGTTTCTCCCAGCAAGAAAACCCCGCATGCAGGAAAAAATGATTTCTTGTCTTGCATTTCTGCGGGAGCGCCTGTATAAGCCTTCCCGTCCCCGCCGCAAGGCAGGGACGGCATCCAAGGTCATGGAGCGGTAGCTCAGTTCGGTTAGAGCGCCAGCCTGTCACGCTGGAGGTCGCGGGTTCGAGCCCCGTCCGCTTCGCCACCTTGTTCAGAAGAAACAGCCGCCTCCGGGCGGCTTTTTTCGTCCAGAAAACCTGAATTCCGGAAAACAGGCCGCCCCCCCCGGGAACGTTTTACTGGAAAAAGGGGTTGGACTTCAGTAGAATGGGGGCCAGCATTACAATCATGAGCATACTTTCGGACCGTCTTTCCGCGGAAATACTGCAGGCCCGCCAGCGCGTCTACACCGTTGGCGAGCCGACTCCTCTCCAGCGATTGAATCTGCCGGGCATCCAGGCCCCGGTATACGCCAAGAGAGAGGATCTGGGGCCCATCCGGGCCTATAAGTGGCGCGGCGCGTTCAACTGCATGGCCGCATTGAGCCAGGAAGCCCGTGACAAGGGCATTGTGGCGGCTTCCGCCGGCAATCACGCCCAGGGCGTGGCGCTGGCAGCCAGAGTGCTGAACTGCCATGCCACCATTTTCATGCCGCGCTCCACGCCGGAAGTGAAGCAGACGGAAGTGCGCCGCCACGGCGGCAGGCATGTGAAGATCATGCTCCATGGGGACTGCTATGACGAGACGGCCGCCGCCGCCCATGAATACACGGAAACTCACGGCTGCACTTTTGTCCATCCTTATGACGACCTGGTGACCATGGCCGGACAGGGAACGCTGGCGGACGAAGTGGTGATGAGCGGAGAAGGCCCTTTTGACCGCGCGTACGTCGCCATCGGCGGCGGCGGACTGGCCGCCTCCGTGGCGTGCTGGCTGAAAAAATTCTGGCCCCATATCAAGGTCATCGGCGTGGAAGGCATCGACCAGGCGTCCATGAAAACTTCCATTGAGCAGGGACGCCGGGTGAATCTGGATTACGTGGATGTCTTCTGCGACGGCACAGCCGTCCACATCCCCGGAGAATTAACCTATCCCCTTTGCCGGGAACTGGTTGACGAGTTCGTGACCGTGACCAATAATGAGGTCTGCCAGGCCATCCGGGCCATGTGGGAATCCTCCCGCGTCGTGCCGGAACCATCCGGAGCCATGAGCCTGGCAGGATTCCTGAAACAATGGAACCGGGGCGAAGTAAAGCCGGAGGAAAAGAGCTTCGTGGTCATTTCCGGAGCCAATATGGATTTCACCCACCTTACCCAGATTGCCCGGCAGGCGGGCATCGGCAACCATGAAACGCGCTATCTGCGCATTTCCATGGATTCCAAGCGCGGACAGGTGCTTAAATACCTGCGCCACATTCCGCAGGATACGACGCTGGTGGATGTGCAATACGGCAAAACGGAGGGAAATACCCAGCACCCCGTGTTCGGCATTGCCGCTTCCGATGAAGACCTGGATACCATCCGCACGACACTGAAAAAGAAAGGAATAGAATTCGAAGACATCAGCGAGGACGACGACGTGCGCTTCCGCATGATTCACTACCAGCCGGAACTGTGTCAACACCCCCTGTTCGTCCACATTGAATTTCCGGAACGCGCCGGCGCCTTCCTTGACTTCATGGAACGCATCGCGGATCTGGCTTCCCTCTGTTATTTCAACTATACCTACACCGGGGAACGCGTAGGCCGCGCCCTGGTGGGCATGGAATTTGATACAGCGGAAGACCGGGAAACCATCCGGAAACGCATGGGCGCCTTTTCCAAAAACATTATCAGGTCCATTCGGGAAATTTCCCCCGAGGCTTTCCAGAGGATTATGGGAAGCAGACAGTTGACAGGCAATCATTGACAGCCCATCATCCAGGGAGCTTGAGAAAGATTGGCTCCCTGTTTTTTATGACCGCTTTTTTCTCCCATGATTCCGCCCGTCATCCTGGCCTCCCAATCGCCCCGGCGGCGTGAATTGCTGGAGAAAACCGGCATTCCTTTTTCCATTATTGTCCGGGACACGGAAGAACTGAAAAAGGCTTCCATGCCCCCGCAGGAACTCTGCCTGCACAATGCCGCCGCCAAGGCGGAAGCCGTGTTCCGGGAACATCCGGATTCCACCGTCATCGGCGCGGATACGCTCGTTTTTCTGGAAGGCTTTCCTCTTGGCAAGCCGGAAGATGAAGAAGAAGCCCGGTCCATGCTCCGGAAGCTGTCCGGACGCACGCACCATGTCTGCACGGCGGTTGCCATCCGTTCCCCGCTGGGCATGAAAAACCTGGCCGTGCTGACGGAAGTAACGTTCCGGGAGCTGACGGAAAAAGACATCCGCCATTACATGGAACTGGTGGACGTGATGGACAAGGCCGGCTCTTACGCCTTCCAGGAACACGGGGAGATGATTATTTCCTCCGTGCGCGGGGATACGGACAACGTCATCGGACTGCCTGTCAGGGATGTGATGAAATGCCTGAACGGCCTGGGATACCGGGTTTGACCCGTCCAGGAATCCGGATACTGTCTCCGGAAGAAAAAACTCTTCCCGCCCCGGAACGGCCTTTGGAACGCAAGGCAAAGCCCCAGGCTTCAGGAACAGGGGATTACCTGTCTGCCAGGAATGATTCCAGTTTATTGTAAAAGGCCACAGGAAGCACGGCTTCCAGCAAGGTCCCTTCCTCTACATATTCCGTAGAGAAAACCTTGCCTTCACTATGCATGGCGGCCACCAGGTCGCTGCGGGTATAGGGAATCAGGAACCGGGCGCGCCGGACACGGCTTTCCAGCATTTCCACGCAGGCATTCAGCAGGTCTCCCTCACCATTATCTTCTTTCACGGACATGGGAACCACCCTGCCGCTGAAATGAGGCGCCAGCAGCGTTTCCAGGGCCCCGCGCCGTTCTTCCGGCACCAGGTCCACCTTGTTTAGAACCACGATCATGGGCTTGTCACCCGCACCCAGTTCATTGAGAACCTCCAGAGTCGTTTCATAATGGCGCACGGCTTCCGGATCGGAAGCGTCCACCACCTGAATCAGGAAATCCGCCAGAACGGCTTCCTCCAGCGTGGACTTGAACGCTTCCACCAGACGGTGCGGAAGGTTGCGGATGAAGCCCACGGTATCCGTCAGCAGCAGCGGCTGCCCATGGGGAAGCTCTATCTTCCGCGTTGTGGTGTCCAGCGTGGCAAAAAGCATATCCCTGGCCATGACTTCAGACCCGGACACCAGGGACAGGAGGGAGGATTTTCCGGCATTGGTATAACCTACAATGGCAGCCGTGGCGACAGCCTGGCGCTCCCGTTCCTTGCGCTGCGTGGCACGCTGACGGGTCACCAGGACCAGTTCCCTTTGAATAGCCTCAATTCTGGCGCGCGCCAGACGACGGTCCACTTCAATCTGCTTTTCCCCTTCCCCCCTGGCGGCTCCGCCGCCTCCCTTGCCGCCGCCGGAGCCCCCGCCCTGGCGGTCTAGGTGGTTCCACATGCGGGCCATGCGCGGCAGGGAATACTGCATGCGGGCCAGTTCCACCTGCAGGGAGGCTTCCCGTGTCCGGGCGCGCCTGGCAAAGATGTCCAGAATGACCTCTTCACGGTCAATGACGCATTCGTCAACAAGCCGTTCCCATTCCCTCTGCTGGGATGGGGAGAGCATATTGTCAAAAACAACGCAATCCGCCCGGCAATCCAGCGCCAGCTGCTTCACTTCCTGCGCCTTTCCGGTGCCGCACAGGAATTTGGCGTGCATGTCCCTGGACTTGACGAGGTGCTTCCCTGCGATGCCGATGCCGAGATTGGAGACAAGGTCTTCCAGCTCATCCAGCATGGCCTGTTTTTCCCCGGCCTCGGAGGGATCGAAGTAAATGGAAACGAGCATGGCCCGTTCCACCATTTCCGGTTTTTCGCGGATTTCAAACATACAGGGAAGTTAACGGAACTGCTTGCTGGAGGTAGGCTGGTAATCCTTCAGAGCGAAGTCCGCGGGCTTATGACAATCACAACTGCATGAAGAGAGGAAGCCGGCCACGCATGCCGGCGTCAGAAAGCTGATCAGTCTCATGCGGCTATGAGACCCGCACGAAGTACCCTAGGCAAGCAAATTTTACTTCATCACCATTACTTTTCTCCAAATCCGGAACAAAGGCATTTGCCCGGACGGTTTTCCTTTTTTCCGGCCCGGGGGCAGCCGGCAAAACACGCGGCGGGGGCAGAAACCTGCCGGCGGCAGCAATCCGCCGCCTTTCAAGGGACTTTATTCCCTTCCGGAATCAACTTGATTTTCCATCGTCTCCCGGCAGCCCTTCCTCCGCCTCCAGACTGTTCATCCATAAATTCCATTTTTCAATGAAAGAGCGGTCCATCTGAAGCAATGCTTTTTCCTGCTGTGCGGAGGAAATGGTTCCCGTCAGCCTGCCAAAAATAAGCAAAGGCTTGGAATACGTATCCGCCAGGGAAGAAAATTCCGCAGGCTGCTTCTGGCGGCATTCCCGCGCCAGAGCATGCAGGGAGTTGAACGGAAGCTCGTTCCAACTGACCTGGTACGCACCGCTTCCTTCCCGGCTGTCCTGAGGCTCCACGGTCAGCAGATGTCCCTTCATCCCTTTCAGGCGCACCCTGGAGCCATCTCTGAGCACCAGAGTTTTCCCCGGTTTCTTTTCCAACAGTACGGGCAAAAGTTTCTCCATGCGGGAGAACAACGGCAGCATCTGGTCCGTCATTTCCCGGCGCATGGCCAGACGGGCTTTCACCGCAGGAGAGGAAATGACTTTTTCAGCCTCTCCATAAACAGTGGAAACTTTCTCATAATCACCGGTTTCCTTCATGATGCCCTCCGCTTCCCGGCAGACGTCTTCATAACTTCTGGATTGGGCGGCCAGCAGGATTTCCCTCCTCTTTTCCTCCTCCAGTTTTTTTTGCATCTCTTCCGCCTTTTTCCTTTCAGACGCCTTCACGGCTTCCGCAGCCTCCCAGTCCCGCGCAGCCTGGTACTGCATCCTCAAATGATCCAGTATTCCTTCCAGCGCGGCATAAGCCGGAGACATGGAAGGAACTTCCCCAATGACCATCTGTTCCCGCAGGAAGTCCGCCGCGGACCGTTTGGCCTCTACTTCAGCCACCGTTTTTTCCGGCATGTCCTGAAGACGTTTCAAGCGCGCGTACTGGTCCGTATACTTCTCCAGGTTGCTGAGCCACGCGGAAGCCAGCTCACGGACGTTCCTGTCCCGGTCATCCGCCGCATCAGCGGCCACCCGGTCCAGAAAGCCGCCGTATTCCGTCCATCTCCCGGCAAAGTACCAGGATTTCAGCGCCATGCCCACATAATAATGCACGGCCAGGTCAGAATTGGAGCGCAGCCCCGGCATCCGGGAAGACCAGTCTGCGGAGCTCAGGTACATGACCAGGTTGCCAATATCCCTGGAACGTTCCAGTTCCTCAGGGTCCCCGCAGGCTTCCATCTTTCTGCCCAGTTCTTCCAGACGCTCCACCCCTTCCGGGAACTGGCCGCGCACCCACATGCACAGAACCTGGTTCAAACCGGCCCAAAGGGATGTGGACAGGGGGCAGTCCGGCTGAGCCGCCAAATCGCCGAACATGGCGGCGGCTTTCACCAGATCCCCACGGTTCAGGGATTCCTGGGCTTCGTTAAACAGTTTGCCGAAGCGTATGCTGCGCTCCAGCCGCGATTCCGCCGCCTCCCTGTCTTCCAAGGCTGCTTCCGCCGCAGGAGAAATAGGCGAAGGCGGAGTTACGGGAGAAGGAGCTCCATCCTCCCGCCATTCCGCCCATCCCCAAACGCCCAACGCCAGCGCCACTACGGAAACAATGGAGGAGGCAACGATGATGCGGCATTTCCTGCGCCGTGCGTGCCGGGCCTCCACCGCGCGCCGTTCCGCCCAGGTGAGACCGGATTCCTGCATGGCCCGGGCGTATTCCTCCTGCGCCTGTTCCACGGCATCTATCAATTCGGGATAGGAAGAGAACCTGTCTTCTTTATTAAAAGCCATCAGTCTGTCCACAATGAAACAGGTCATTGGAGAAATGTCGTTCACCACCTGCTCCAGGAGAGGGAGATCTTTCTTGTTCTCCAGAAGAATATCGGAAGACTGGGAAGCGTCCACACGGGGAGGCGCACCTGCCAGCAAATGGTACATGGTAGCACCCAAAGCGTACATGTCCGTACGGAAGTCCTCCTCTCCTCGCAGCAGCGTTTCCGGCGCGGCGTAATAAGGAGTAACCCATATTTCCCGCTCCATGTCGGATTCGCTATGAAGCAGGGACAGGCCGAAATCCACGATTTTGGCGATTCCGTCGGGGGACAAAAGAACATTGGCGGGCTTGATATCCCTGTGCATAAGGCCCGCATTCCATGCGGCGTCCAGCCCGCGCACGATATCCAGCGTCAGGCGCAGCACCCTGTCTTCCGGCACACGTTCCTCCGCAGCAATCAGGGCATCCAGGCCATTGCCCTCCACCAGCTCCATGGCAATGTAAAAAAGGCCCTGGTCACGCCCAACGGCATAAAGCTGCACCAGGTTTTCATGGGAAACCCGCGCCATGATCCGGGCCTCCCGTTCAAAACGTTCGCAACGCAGGGCATCCCCGGCATAAGCATCATTCAGCACTTTCAGGGCCACTTCCCGCCCCAGAACGGCATCCTCCGCCCGGAACACCACGCTCATGCCGCCTTTTCCCAGTTTTCCGGTAATACGATAAGGCCCCATGCGCGTTTTTACACGCGTCAGCGCCTGGCAGCCCGGGCAAATGGCGTTGGCGTACGGAGGCAGCAGGGAAACATCCATGGGCTGTCCGCACGCCGGGCAATTGACGATGTTTTCTTTCTGGGGAACCATGAACGCAGGGCGGCGGAACGGGAATCAGAAAAAAGGAAGGAGGAAAAATGGCGCGGATTGTCCGCCCCCCTCCGAATATGAGCAGGGAGGGCCCCCAGCCAGGGCCCCTCCCGCAAATTTGATTAATCCCGTCAGGAGAGAGCCGGAAGGGAAGCGGCGGCTACGGCCTGTCCGTGGCGCTTGGTCTTTTCATCCGGCACGCGGAGCTGGATCTTCAGCTCGGGGAATTCGGTGCGCAGCACTTCTTCCGCCTTGTCAATGATGATCTGGCCGCCGTCTCCGGAAGCCACACGGCCCAGGAAGAGCAGGTTGCGGATATCATAGAACCTGGCGTAATGGGCAATGGCATAGCCGAAGTGCACGCCGATGGTTTCATAAATCTTGCGGGCGCGTTCGTCGCCTTCCGCCATGGCGGCCTGAACCTTTTTAAGCTGTTCCGGGAAGGGCATTCCTTCAAACTGGAAGCCGGCGCGGGGGGCCAGGCGGGCCACAGCCTGCTGGGAGAAATAAAGGGCGCCTACGCCCATATCTTTGGACCATTCGTCCACTCCGCCTTCCTCCGAGTAGTCCACAGGGGCAAAAGCCAGTTCATTCAGCCAGGGCTTGATGTGGCCTTCCGGATCCACGTAGCCGGCGGCCTCGGAGGTGCCCATGGCCACGCCGAGCACGGCGTTATCGTTCATGCCCATGGCCCCTGCGAGGGCGGTGACTTCACCGTCATTCACCACTTCAAAGGGAATGTTGTTCCATTTTTCCTTCTGGAGGGTGCGGAACACCTTGCCGAGAGTCTTTTCAATGTCTTCCTGGCTGACGCCGCGGAACAGGGAGGAGGTGCGTACTTCACTGTTGATGATCACGCCGGCGGAGGATCCGCCGATGGCGTCCACCCGGGGGAGATGAGCGGCGGCGCGTTCCAGAGAATCCTGGATTCCGTCAATGTGATACTGGGGATCCTTCTGGAAGTAAGGGTCCCAGACCACTTCCTCGGAATAAACTACTTCCCCATTCACCACGGCGGCGCATTTGCGGTCGGAACCGCCCAGGTCAAAACCGATGCGGCATCCGTCCAGGTTGCGGCCCAGTGTCATGGAGCCGGAGTATTCCTCGGGAAGTTCTTCCACGGAAACCTTTTTCACTTCAATCGGGGAGCCGTAAATCTTCTTGCCGATGAAATCCCAGTCGAATTCGCGGATACCGCCCTTGCAATAGCGGGAGGCCAGCATGTCCGCAATAGCGTCATCCCCGGCGACGAGGATGATATTGCCGCCCTTCTGCCACAGCAGGAATTTCACAATGCGCTCCACATAGGTTTCATTCAGGGCAATGTTTTCTCCGGTATGGGGAAGAAGCTTGCCGGACCAGCGGAAACAGGTCCCGTCATTGCGGGTCAGAGCGATATCCACTTGATGAGAAGCAGGATCGGCGGCGGCTTTGGCCTCAAAAGCTTGATTCCAAAGAACGGCCGGCACGAAGCCGGGGTCCAGCACAGGCGTGATTTTGGGTTGAATATTCATGGCGATAATCCGTTGGGAACGTAGCATACCCGCTTTTCCTTGAAAAGTATTCATTCCCTTTCCTTATGATTTTTTTTGCGGAATGAGGGGAGATAGCTCATTTTCTGCTGGAAAATCACCGTGTTTCCACTAAAGAAACAGGAGCTTTTCTTCCGGCGCGGCCCCCTGGAAGGGCGGCCCATTCCACACATGCCTATTCCATGAATGAATTAACGGACCAGCTCATTACCCTGTTCTCTTCCATCCTGATTACCGTCATGTTCCTCGCCGTGGCGGTAAACATATTCCGCCGGAATCATGCGCCTGATACCCGGCATCCGCTGAAATGGCGCATTCCCGTAGGCCATCTGGACATGCTGGACATCGCCATGTGCGGCATCATCGTGCTTTACTTCAGCCTGGGGGCCCTGTTGGCGGCAGCCACGCCTCCGGGTGCTTCCGCTCCGCCCAGCACAACCAACATGGAGCTGGACAGCTACAAGGTTTTCAACGGAACCTGCCTGAATCTCATTCTGGCCTTCGTCCTGCTGGTGCGCATGTTCCATACGGGCCGGATGGAGGCGCTGGGATTGAAAAAACATTCCCTGAAGGTCCTCCTCTACGCTCCGGCGGCAGGTTATCTGCTGGTGCTGGCCATCCATTTCCTGCTGGACAAGGCGGGCCTGTTCCAGTGGATTGAACACGCCACCAACGCCCCGGCCGAACAATCCATTGTTTCCGTGCTGAGGCATTCCAGCGACATTCCCCTGATCACGGTTATCTGCTTCAGCGCCGCCATCGCCGCCCCTCTGGTGGAGGAACTTATTTTCCGCGGTTATCTGTACCCGATCATGAAAAAATACACGGGCGTCTGGTTTGCCCTGATCACCACCTCCCTCCTCTTCGGCATCATCCACGTCAGCCTGGTTCCGTTCATCCCCCTGGCAATCTTCGGAGCCGTACTGGTGCTGCTGTACGAATACACGGGCAGCATCTGGACGCCCATCATCGCCCATTGCATTTTCAACACCGCCACTCTCATCAACATTCTGTATCCCGGCATCCTTCTTCCGTATGGAACCTGAGCCCAGCATCCGGCAGACGGGAGAGGATGCGCTGGTAGCCCGCCTCCTGCCCCTGATGCCTTCCAATCCGTCCCTGGAAACGGGGCCGGGAGACGACTGCGCCATCATCCGGGGGTCAGGAAACCGCCAGCTGCTCCTGAAAACGGACTGCGTGGTGGAAGGCATGCATTTCCTGCCCGGAACGGCCCCGGAGCTAATCGGGAGGAAGGCGCTGGCACGGGCCGTTTCAGACATAGGGGCCATGGGCGGCACGCCCCTTCACGCACTGGTGACCCTGTTCGTGCACGCAGACCGCCCCATCTCCCAGGTGGAAGGAATTTACCGCGGCATGGGGAGGCTGGCGCGGCAGTTCGGCATCAGCATCGCCGGGGGGGAAAGCTCCGGCCTGCCTGCTGACGGGCTTATCATCAACGTGGCGCTGACCGGAGAAGTGGAGGAAGGCAAAGCCGTACTGCGCAGCACGGCGCGGGCGGGGGATCTGATTGCCGTAACGGGAACGCTCGGCGGCAGCTTTCCCACCGGTCACCATCTTTCCTTCATGCCGCGTGTCAGGGAAGGGGGCATCCTGGCCGCCTCCGGCGTAGCCACCTCCATGATGGATCTTTCCGACGGGCTGGGCACCGACCTCCCCCGGCTGGCGGCCGCCTCCGGGCTTGGGTTCCGTATTCATGAAGAGCTTCTTCCCGTGCGCCCGGGGTTCACTGCGGCCCAGGCTGTAGGGGATGGGGAGGATTACGAATTGCTGGTGACCTTCCGTCCCGGCGACCGAGAACGGGCGGCACGACTGGCCGCGGAGCATTTTCCGGAAACGCCTCTCACCGTCATCGGGGAAATGACTGCGGAAACGGCCTCCGCCCTTCCCCCAGGTTACAGGCACTTCAGCTAGCCCGTTAAGAATCGGGGGCAGAGCCACGCAAAACGCCTGCGGAATTATTCCGCCGCCTTTTCCTCCTCTTTCTCCCGCTGCATGTAAGGCAGGAGCTGTTCATACGCGTCTTTGCCCAGATAACGCTTGATGGAACGCTCCGGCGTTTTGAAAATGTCCACCAGGATCAGGCAGTCCAATACGTCGCCAAAATGCTTGTCCACGCTGAAGGAAAGAATTTTGCCGTTCAATTTCAGATATTGGCGAAGCAATACGGGAATGCCCTTGCCATCCTCTTCTATATCAGCGACCAATTGGGACAGCCCCTGGGCATCTGCCAGCCCCAGAGGGAGGATGCATGATTCCGACCTCTTCAGATCCGCTTTACGGGGCGGATTGTAGGCCCTCACCTCATTCACCAGCACGGGCTCCATTTCATGCGCCTTCAGATAGGAGACGATGAGGGCGCGGGAAAGGTTGGTGTAATCCCGGGAAATGCTGACCGTGCCGAACAGGTAGCGGTAATGGTGGTTGCGGGCCATGAACTGGCCGATGCCCTCCCAAATGAAACCGAGAGCCAGCGGCCTCTTCTGGTATTCCGGAACAATGAAGGCGCGCCCCATTTCCAGAGAGCGGTCCAGCACCCGCAAAGCGGCAGGGGAAAAGGAAAAGTATTCTCCGTTGTACAGCCCTTTGACACCGTAGCGGGCAAGGATTTTGTCCGTTTCCCCCATGCGGTAGGCGCCCACAATTTTCTGGTGCGTTCTGTCCCACAGGAACAGGTGTTTGTAATGGTTGTCGTATGTATCCAGGTCGCAGGCGTTGCCGGAACCTTCCCCTACCTGGCGGAAAGTATATTCCCGCAAACGCCCTATTTCAATAAGGATATTGGGGATTTGCAGGGCATCCGCCACGTACACGTCCCAATCTCCATTTTCCTGACGGGCATGCAGACACTCCGGGGGCAGCGCGTCGATTTCCGCCTGCATATCCTGCACGGAAACGGGGGAGGTCAGCGCGGCCATCTTCGCCTTCCGGTCCTTTTTGTGCACATGGGGGCGGCGGCTTTTTTCATAACTTTTGCCCAGCAGATAGGTGCGCAGGCGCAGATGGGAGACGATGGCTTCATCGGAATCATACTGTCCAAGCTGGCTGAACGGAATGGGCTTGCCTACCACAATGCGGTGTGTCCGGCGGCCGTCCCGACCCACTTCACGGGGAAGGAACGCCACGCGCGCCTTGCGGTTGATCAGGGAAATGCCCTGGAACAGCAGGCTGTTGCGCCCCGGGAAATATACGGGCACCACCGTCGCTTTCGTCATGCGGATAATGGCGGCGATATTCGCGTTCCAGGGGTCGTCCGTCACCCTTTTGTGAGCCAAGGAAAAACTGGAGACCGTGCCGGCGGGTAAAATGCCCAGAACCCCGCCCTGCCGCAGCCAGGAAATCATCTTGCGCATGCCGGAAAGGTTTTTGCGCCGGGCGTTCTCATCTTCATACACGTCCACCTTGATGAGCCAGGGATCCAGCTCCCCGCACAGGGAAAGCTGCTCGTTGACCAGGATGCGGACATCCTCCCTTACGCGGGTAAGCAGCTCCCCGAACATGATGCCGTCCGACAAGCCGTGCGGATGATTGGCGACGACGACGACAGGCCCTTTCTTAGGAATATTTTCCAGGTCCCCCGGGCGCAGCTGAAGCTTCAGGTTCAAATGCCTGGAGGCAAGCTGAAAGAAATTTTCCTGAGAACCGGATTCTTTGTCGCGCACGATCTTGTCGTACGCCTTGTTCAGGCGTTCCAGGCCCAGCAGCTTTTCGGCGGACGCGGCCACCAGAGCAGGCAGACGCGTATTCTCGTCCAAAATGTCTCTGATGTCCACCATCTTCGGGTGTTTGAGCTGGGCCATGCCCCGCTGTATAACGGATTTACGGGAAAAAGTGAAACTCTTTTTGCAACGCCCTTCGGAACGCAGTCTTGATTTCCACAGGGCTCAAAGCTACAATTCAAACGGCTTTAGCCCCCATTTCCAACTCAGAAGACACTCATGCATCCAGCCATCGCCATTGACGGCCCCGCCGCCTCCGGAAAATCCACCGTCGCCAAGCTCATCGCGGACCGCCTCGGCTATACGTTCATCAACACCGGGGCCATGTACCGGGCCGTTACCTGGTACATGCTGGAACAGGGCATCAACCCCGCGGATACAGCAGCCGTTCTGGAATCTCTGCCGTCCGTGCCCCTCTCCTTCGGCAAGGACGGCAGCCAATCCGTAGTTCTGTGCGGACAGCATGTGCTGGGCGAAGAACTCACGAGCCAGCAGGTCAACGACCATGTTTCCACCATTGCGGCCATCCCGGAAGTACGCGCCCTGCTGGTGGAACGGCAACGGGAATATAACCGCCGGGAACCCGTCGTGATGGAAGGAAGGGACATAGGCACCGTGGTTTTTCCGGATACGCCGTTCAAGTACTTCGTCACCGCCTCCGAGGAAGTGAGGGCCGCGCGCCGCGCTGCGGAGGGACTGACGGACTCCATCGCGGAGCGGGACCGCAAGGATTCCTCCCGCGCCACCGCCCCGCTGGCGCAGGCGCCTGACGCTCTTCTGGTGGATACGTCAGACATGACGATTGACCAGGTCGTCCGTTTCATCACCGACAACATCCAACAAAAACTCTCCTCCAGATGAACTCTTTCTACTGGGTTTTCTACACGCTCTTCAAAAGCATTTCCAAAGCCTTCTTCTCCTGGAAAGTCGTCAACCGGGAAAAACTCATCGAAGACGGCCCCGTGCTCATCGTCAGCAATCACCAGAGCTTTCTGGATCCGCCCATGCTGGGCATTTCTTATGAGGACGGCATCTATTTTTTCGCACGCAAGACGCTGTTCCAGGGCATTTTCAAATGGGCCCTGCCCCTCTGCCAGGCTATCCCCATTGACCAGGAAAACCCGGATGCCGCCAGCCTCAAGCACGTGATACGCCTGCTGAAATCCGGCAAGCGCGTACTCGTGTTTCCGGAAGGCTCCCGCACGCCGGATGGTAAAATCCATGACGGCATGGGCGGGATCGGCCTCATCCTGAGCAAAACGAAAGTTCCCGTGCAGCCCCTGCGCATCAGCGGTGCGTATGAAGCCTTTCCCATCGGCGCCCGGTTTCCCAGGCTCCGCCCCGTCACGGTCACGGTGGGAGACCCCATCCCCTTCACGCCGGCGGAACTCAACGCCAAAGGAAAAGATGCATACCAGCACCTGACGGACAAAATCATGGGCGCCATCCGCTCCCTCCCTGCGGAATAACCCCCCTTTCCCGGCCCCATGATCTCCAGGCTGAAATTAATGGACTTCCGTTGCTACGGAAGCTTCTCCTGGCAGATTCCGCAGCAGGGGGCCATCATCCTGGGAAACAACGCCCGGGGAAAAACCAGCCTGCTGGAGGCCGTTTGCTTCCTGCTGCGCCTGCAATCCCCGCGCACAGCCCGGACCGGACCTCTGGTCTCCCACGGAAAACAATCCTTCGGCATCCGCGGAGAACTTCCGGGGCAAATCCGGCGCATCCTGTGGGCGCCGGACGCTCCGGACCTCCGCGTCAACGGAGAGCCCCGCAAAGACCAGCGCAGCTACCTGGCGGACAGCTATCCCGTGGTATGGATGGGGAATGACGACCTTTCCCTGGTGCAGGCCGGCGCG
>OHOZ01000175.1_pt1 | contig 42336 bp, 74 predicted proteins | sample 1569931 | NCBI WGS metagenome assembly OHOZ01 (sample SAMEA3879572, study PRJEB24766) | human gut metagenome | biome: human-associated habitat; feature: feces | place: USA | collected 1985/1987
GCCCCGAAACCGCACAGGGCATTTTCGTCAACTTTGCCAACATCCAGCGCACCACCCGCCGCAAGCTGCCCTTCGGCGTCTGCCAGGTGGGCAAGGCCTTCCGCAACGAGATCACCCCCGGCAACTTCACCTTCCGCACCCGGGAGTTTGAGCAGATGGAGTGCGAGTTTTTCTGCCAGCCCGGCACCGACCTGGAGTGGTTCGCCTACTGGAAGGACTTCTGCAAGAACTGGCTGATTTCCCTTGGTATCCAGGAAGACTCCCTGCGTCTGCGGGATCACGAGCCTGCGGAGCTGGCCTTCTATTCCCGCGCCACCACCGACATCGAGTATCAGTTCCCCTTCGGCAACGGCTGGGGCGAGCTGTGGGGCATTGCCGACCGCACCAATTACGATCTTGGCCGCCATCAGGAGGCCTCCGGCAAGAGCCTGGAATACTACGATCAGGAGAAGGGCGAGCATTATATCCCCTACGTCATCGAGCCGTCTCTGGGCTGCGACCGGGTCGCCCTGGCGTTCCTGTGCGAGGCCTACGACGAGGAAGTGGTTGGCACCGACAAGAAGGGCAACGCCGACGTGCGTACCGTGCTCCGGCTGCATCCGGCGCTGGCGCCCTACAAGGCCGCCATTCTGCCCCTGTCCAAGAAGCTCAGCCCCAAGGCCGAGGAGATTTACCGGGAGCTGCGCAAGGACTTCATGGTGGACTTTGACGACGCCGGCTCCATCGGCAAGCGCTACCGCCGGGAAGACGAGATCGGCACGCCCCTGTGCGTCACCGTGGACTTCCAGACCGTGGGCGACGAGAACACCCCTGCGGACAACTGCGTCACGGTTCGTGACCGGGACACCATGGAGCAGGTACGGATCCCCATTGCCGAGCTGAAGAATTATATCGCGGAGAAGTGCGCGTTCTGATTGCGCCGCTGACAGGCAATAAAATAATGTGGCCGCCCCGGAAAATTTCCGGGGCGGCCTGTTCTGTATAAATGTTGCATTATGTTCACATCGCGGCAATGGGGAACTGCCCATTGCCTAAGACATTACTACAGCCTGGGGATTTCTTTCATTCACAGCCCTACGGGCTGCGCCTGAAAGAAATGGGAATCTCCCACGGCCTAAAAAGTGTCCGCCGGACACTTTTTCCCCGGCTGCGCCGGGTCGGCCTTTCGATTCCCGGACGGGGAATCATGCAAAAATCCCGGTGCGAACGCACCGGGATTTTTACATGGTGACCCGTACGGGAATCGAACCCAGCGAATTATTTCTTAAATATGTTGCGACTCTAATGGATTCTATTTTTCGTTTCCAATTCTGTTGCCAATTTTACCGTTCGCCGATGGGCTGGACGAAAAAAAGTTCCGAAAGTCCTGCGCTCTTTTGGCAATATCCTTCTGCGCTAGGTGCGTGTAAATTTTGTGCATCGTCCCGTCATCTGCCCAGCCGCCGATTTCCATAGCTATCTTTTCCGGGATTTGGAGATGGTAAGCCAGAGATGCGAAGCTGTGCCGCAATCCGTGATTTCCAACTTTTGGTAATCCATTTGCCGAACAGATTTCGTTTATCCTCGTCCCCACCCAGCCGCCGGTCAGGTTGACAACATATCCCTCTCTGTGATTAACCAGTTTCAACGCCTCCATCAGAGGTTCGATGATTGGCACGACGCGCCGGGAAGAATCGTTTTTGTTCTGCTTCTTGTGAACCAGTTTGCCGCCGTCTCCGGCCACTCTTGCCCCGCGAACGTATATGATCTCGTTTTCGAGGTCAACGTTGTCCCACGTCAGCGCAAGCATCTCAGACCGGCGCAAACTGGACAGTTCCAGCAGAGCGGCTATTTCTATCGGTTCGCCCTTTATGGCGTTTACAAACACCGGTATCTGGTCTGGGTCGAGGAACGGCTTTTCATTGTATTCCTTTTCCGGCAGGGTCACCCGCGGCCTGCGTCCGGTTTCCTCGAATATCGCTGCGGAAATCAGCATCCACACATTTTTAATATATTTCGGGGACAGTGATTTTGCTTCCCTGCGGATGGCGGCTTGCCACTGTTCGTCCGTGGTGGTGTATACGTCAGCCGCCATCATGCTTTGGAAACGCTGCTTGCGGTAGGATTCATACGCATAAATCGTTGACGGCGACTTGAATCCCTTCCGGGCGGCTATATATTTATCAAGCGTGTCCCCCAGCGTCTTCCCCCGCTTACCGGGCGCGGCCTTTGCTTCGATAACGCCGTTTTTCAAGGCGAGATATTCGGCCACGCATTCATCATATGTATCTTTCGTAATCGATACGCGGTGATTCTCTATCAATACACGTGTGTGCCACGCCCCTGATGGGAGCTGCTTAATTTTTGGGAGCCTGATTTCCGGCTCCTTCTTTCTTTTTGCCATCCCGTTCACCTCTACTTAATAGCTTGTGGAAAATCAAAAATGCCGTGAGCATAAAAACAGCGGCGATTCCTGCCGCGCCAAATAAAATTACCGCAGAAATCTTTTCGGAGCGAATCAGCCCCATTTCCGGGTTCCGGGCATCCAGCACCATATAGACCACGAGCACCGCCGTCAGCAGAATGTTTAATGCGCACTGCCCGTAAATCAAGGGCTTATTTTCCCTTTGCACGGATGCAAGCGCACTGTCTTTTTGGGAAAGAGCGTCGCTTTGCTTGCGGATTCTGGTATCTCGGGCAGATATTCCCGCCTCCTGTATCCGGCTCCGATCAAGGAGGCGGGATATTGCGGCGTCCTTTTCTTGCAACATTTCGTCTTTGTGTTCGATTTCCAGCTGCAAAAAATCCACGGTAACGGAATCGTCGCTTTTCTGCGTGGAAAGCCCGATAAGCTCGTCTGCGGATAATTCCAGGCTTGCGCATAGGGCGCACACATCCATGAAGCCCGGGTTCATCAGCGTACCGGCAAAGAAACGGTTTAGGGTTGTTCGCGGTATCCCGGTTTCGTCGGCCAGTTGCTGAATGGTTTTGCCTTGCTGCTGCTTGGCGGCCTTGATTTTTTCCACCAACGTCAGGCTTTGCTCGTGCAGCGCCGAAATACGTTCCTCCGTGGGCAAAATAACTCGCTCCTTTCATTTTGGCACACGAAATCTACGCCGTGTAAACGGATTGTACGATTTGCGCGTTTACTTTTACAGTGGTAGGGGCTATGGTAAAGGTGCAACCGGCAAGGGACACACGGCGTTACCGGCGGCAAAGCCCCGCCACCTTGTGGCACGGGTGGCGGGGCAAATTATCCACATTCTTGTAAATATTTGTCACGCAAATAGTCAGCCAGTGCAATATTAGAGGCGTCCAGTTTGCCCTTGTATTCCATAAGTGCTTCGTATGCCTTTGTAATTCTATTCCTTTTCCCAGTTGCGGTTTTTAAGCTTTTCGCCTTCATATCAACATCAGCAAAGTATTTCTTAATAAATTCGTTGGTATTATCGCTAAAGCCATCTTGCAGTTTTTGTAATGCTTCGCTGGGCTTTGTCCCGGACAGTGGAAGATATTGCTCGATGGATGCCAGATGACCATATCTTTCAAGCAAAATATTCATCCGGGAAAAGAACACACCAGGGTCTGAAGTTTCATCAGCAATGGTTGAACTTTCTCTAATGATTCTCAAATCGTTCTCGGCCATTTGCACGTACATCTTCTGTTGACTGTGCGATTTGGAACTTTGGGTTGTGGCCAACTTCCGCGTGTGGGATATGCCCGTTCCCGGAATTGATGAACGGGCTGCTATATCACCTTTTGAGTTGACGGTTACGCCGCCATGCTTTCCGCCGATACTTATGCTGGTTGTTTTCTTCCCGAAATTTAACTTGATTCCCGGCATGATTTTAACACTTTTTCTAAAATTCCACCCCATAATATTGCCCCCTTATCATCTAGATCTTTCTTTTAGCTTGCAAATATTCTGAATATACCCTGCAACTTTATCTTGATATACAGGATCTTTAATCTTTTTCAGAATTTGCAGAGCGTCTTCATACCGCTTGACTTTGATGTATAAATCAGGGAGCCGAAATGTCCAGCGGGAACCATTGAATGCAAGGCCGCCGTTATCCCATATGGACTCCCAAAATTTGATTAGTTCATCAATATCGCCGGTTTCCTCAAATTTACGCTCGGCTTCCTTGATTTTAGAAAACTGGTGATCCTGTAAATCGAGATGATCGTTTAAGGATTTTAACTCTCTGCATAATTCCGGGTTTGGCCTTATATAAGGACCTGTAATTTCTTTGCTTCTTTTTCGGCTTTCAGCAACATGCTTTTCAGAATAATGGCGTAATTTCTCCTCCTCGTCCATAACAATATCCTTCCAGCCCCTTCCGTCTCCTGAACCAATGATTGTATTTATAGTCCAAACGTTAAACTCATAACCGAAAGGCGACCCTTCAATAGTTTTATTCGGTGACTTGTGCATATACGGGACATACCCGTTTTCTTGCAGTTCGGCTTCGCCTTTTCGTGTCAGTTTATATTTTCTGTCGGCGATAAAGGGTTCAAGGGTTTTGGTAGGAGCAACGGCTATGATCTGTGAAACAATATCAGCCTTTTTACCGGATACTGAAATGCCGAGAGAATCGGCTATCTCCTTGAGTTTATGGATCGTTAGAGATGGAAGTACTTCAGCAGCGGTGCAATACTCGATAAAGCCACGCTCTCGGAGAGAATCTAACTTAGCGCCTACATTCCGTATGCCATATTCAAACCACCAGAAACCGGGGTATCCGTTTTTGGGATGTGGGTATGTACCATATGAGCAGTATTCCAGTAAAAGAATTTCAGCCACATATAATCCAGATTTAGACTGGAAAGAAATTCTTTTTCGTTCTTCAAATGGGGTTACTCGCTTCTGCAAATAATTGCCGTCTGCCCCGGTAATGGCTATTGGCACTGTATCCGTGTAATATTCGGCTGGACGGTAGTATTGCTTTTCGGATTCCGGGATGGGCGGCTCTTGCGAAAACTCCCCTGGCTTGGATTTAAGGAAGTCAAACAATCCCATAGAAGCTCCTTCTTTCTATTGACATCAGCAGGATGCTAGGTATTTCCACATGAAAATAATACCACGTTCGGAAAATAATTTCAACGAAAAGAAAAATTTTTGTGCAATTTTTTTATTAGTCCAGTTGGTTGGACACATGGCGTGCTGTTATACGCTGCGTAATCAAACAAACGTTTATAAATACACAATGGAGGGACAAAATGTGGAGACCAGAGAAGAAATTATTGCGTGGATCGTGGAACAATTGCGGGCGCTGCCGTTGGGCTATCTTTATCAGGTGCGGGGGTTTGTGCGTGGATTCCTAAAATAAGCGAATGTACATAGAGCCGGGGCGTTTCAGGTAAGCGCCCCGGCTCTTTTTATAGATTTTCGTATACGCTTCGGAGCGCGGCCTCCAGGGCTTCCAGCTCGCTGTCCGTCCGGGAACAAATCATCTTGATAACCGCCCGCTTGAACTCGCTGGAACCGTTAATGGCTCCGTTCACAAGCTGGGCTATTTCTTCCTCTTTGGTCATCGGCGGCTGCATTTCTCCGGTTCCGGTTCTCAGCCATTCCTCCCGGATGGCGAAGATGCGGCAGATATCTGATATTGTGCGGTCGCTGGGTTCCCGCTGGCCTTTTTCAATTTGCCATATATAGTTTTCCGACATTCCAAGAGCAGCGGAGAATTCCTTCTGTGTAAGTGACAGAGCTTTTCTTGCATCACGAATTTGTTCGCCTATAGTTGTCATTGGTATCACCTCCCTCTGGTAAAAGAATACCATGAAAACCTCACTTTGTCAAGGAAAATATAAAAATTAATGCTTGACAAACCTAGCTAAGCGTGGTATACTAACCTCACAAGGCGAGGGAAACAAGCCTAGCAAACCAGATAACGGGAGGAAACAGAAATGGTAGAGATTGCAAGAATCATGACTTTCGGTACAGCGAACCGCCGCGACATTGTTCGCCGCCTGATGGGGTGCAGCCGCTTCTTCAAGGGTTTGACCTTTGCGGACGCCCTTGCTTCCTACCGATACGCTGAATCTAACGGCCTTGTGGTACGGGGTGACGGATGGCTTGCAGTCTATCACGACTGCGACAACTAATTCAACAGGGCGGGGCAACCCGCCCGGTGTAATGCAGCCTTGGACGGTTCCAAGCCCGTGTAAATGCAGAGGACACCGTGACAATATGAGCGCCCCCGCTTTTATGGCTCTGGGTATTGGGTATCCATCCCCATGTAAAAGGCACGACCACCCGGAAATTGCTCGACGGGGCTTGACGGTGAAGAAAATATCGGGGAGCTGGCATTCAGCTTGAATGAAAAATTTAGTAAAGGAGGAAATGAAAATGCCTGAGAAAATCGTGACCGTTCTCGAAAATATCGCGGCTGTAAAAGGCCAGGACTACGTTGAGGGGCTGGTGGATATGGCGAATATCCTTGCCCCCAAGGTTAAGCCCGCAGATAAAGAGAGCGAGGGGAAAGACAATGCCTAGAATCCGGCAGTATGCCGAGCGTTACGCAGTGGAGGATTTCTGGAAGGAAATCGACCGCTGCTGCCCCCTGGCGGGGATTCAGAGCAACAACGCTGTAGCGCTGGAAGAAAAAACCGGGGTAGACCATCAGACCCTTCGGAACTATCGGAAGGGCAAAACCGAAATGCGGGTAAGCGTCCTGCGAAAGCTGGTGACCACCCTCCACCCCAACCCGGCGGTGATCCTGAAAACCCTGGGGTACTCTGATAAGGAGATACGGGCGTTTGCGAGGGAATGGCAGTGATTTGAAATCTACGGCAGAATGCCGAAATTGAAAGGAGTTATTTATGGCGAAATACAAGTGTGGGGATAAGGTGCGGATTGTGAGCAAGAGGACGCAGCAGTGCTGGAACCCTTATATGGACAAGTATCTGGGAAAGACCATGACGATCATAAAATCCGGAATCAACAATGAAGGAGTTTACTATTGCATGGAGGAGGATCTCGACGATTTTCTTGGGCATTGGTGCTGGTACGAAGACATGATCGCTGGCCTTGCGGAGCCTGAGCGGGAACCCTGCACCGTGGAACTCCGCTTTGACGGGATGATTACCACGGCCACGCTGAAACGTGGAGGACGGGACGTGAAGACCGCAGAAGCCCGGTGCAATCCGGAGGATACCTACAGCCGCGCGGAGGGCGCAAGGGTCGCCGTTGAGCGGCTGTTCGAGAAGAAGCGCAAGGAGGACAAGCCGGAAAAGTACACGCCCAAGGTTGGGGACAAGTTCAAGATTGTAGGGAAATCTCACTACCACGGGTTTAGCATCGGCGAAACCGTCAGACTTATTCGTATTTGCGAGCAAGGTAAACGTTACGAAAATTGCCGTGGCCTGGGTCAGTGGGTTTGTGATTCCGACGTCAAGCCCTATAAGGAGAACGCCAAATGACACCCAACGAAACGACCCAGCTTCGCACCATGGCGGAAATGAACCGCCGGTTGCGCCGGGAAAATGAGCATCTGCGGGAATCCCTTTTCATGGAATCGAAGGAACGTAAGGCGTTTGACGATGAGAACGTGGAGCTTTTCGACGTAGTTCACAAAAACCACGACAGGAGGTGAACGATATGGCAAGCAGGAACAAGCCCGTGGATGCCCGGTGGGAGCCGGTGCCGGAGAACCGGAAGCCGTTCAATATCAAGGAATGCGTTTTCCGCGTCCTCCCATATGCGGGGCTGAATCTGGTGCTTTTCTGGTGGCAGCAGGCCGGTTTGCTGGCAGACAGGGCAGCAGTCCCCGCAATGTGGGTGTGCGCTATCCTGATGGGCGCCGGTATCGGACGGTGCATCAGAGGGAGATAAAAAGCCGCCCCCGATGTTACAGCACCGGGGACGGCAAGCGATATAAAAAATCTCTACCACTTACAGTATATCAAACTGAGAAAGGAAAGTCAACATGATTGAGTACAAGCTGGATGCCAAAAACAAATCCATATTTTCACATTCTCTCCGTATAGATGGAACCGTGAAAGACCTTGTTACGGAATCAGCGTTCCTTATCAACCGTGTTTATGCAGCTCTGCGGAAGAAAAACGAATCAGCCGCAGAAACGTACAGGGCACTGATGATTTATGACATACTCGGCGAAGATAGCCCGGTTTGGAAACCGCTTAGATCGGAGGGCGGCGACGATGGACATTCCTGAATGCTACGAACCGTGGCGGCAGGCTGAACAGTTGGCAGCGGATGCCGACTTTCGGGAAGCGGCACTTCCGAAGTGTGCCAGGTGCGGATGTCCCATCACAGACAGCAAACTGGTATATATCCCGGCGCATGATGAGTTCTACTGCCTGGATTGCATCGATTCCATGACGGAGTTCAACGAGGAAGCGGAGGTGGAGGAATAATGGAGGACGGAATCGTCATCAGCGAATCAGAAAGATTCGAGGATATCTACATTAGGCCGTACAATCGAGTCAATGTTCCGGCTGTCAGTTTCTCGAATGGTAAGAGGCGCACTGCCTACATTAACGCCCTTGCTACAAAGTTTTGGAACGGCGAAAACACTGTTGGGATAAAAGTAAGCAAGAACTACGTCGTTTTTATTCCGCAAAAAATTGGTAGAACATTAAAAATCAACAAAGTTAGTACAGGATTTTATATCAGCGCAGGTAGCTTAGGCGGAATTGTTCCCCCCGGGGCAAAATACCGGGCATATCCGTACAAAGGCGGTATCGCTATAAAACGGTTTGAGCCGTTGCAGGAGGATGAAGAATGATGGAGGCGGTGAACTATGGCGGATAAAAAAAGCTGCCTGTGGTACGAGAAGGCCACGGCAAGCATTTACTTCCCGGAGGGTCATGTATGCTGTGATTTGTGCCCGTGTATGGAAACATACGCCCGGAAGCAGTGCCGGTTGACCGGGGAGTATCTGCTGGATACAAGAGCAACAGTTGGGTATGAATGCCCGCTGGAATTTAAGGAGGAAGACAATGGCGAGAATGTTTCGGTTTCTGACCGCTGACGAGATTGAGGTCAAGGTCAAGCAGGTCAAGGAAAATGGTCTGGTGTGTCTGCTGTACAAGACGGCGAGGACGGATATGGACTTGCTGGACGAGACTGTAGGGGCGGGCAACTGGACGAACGACTACAAGGAGATCAAGGGCAATCTCTACGCCGGTATCGGGATTATCCAGGAAAACGGCGGCATCCAATGGAAATGGGACTGCGGTATCGAGAGCCGGGAGGACGAGGAAGGCAACCAGAAAAAGGGCGAGGCAAGCGACGCTTTCAAGCGTGCCGGGTTCCGCTGGGGCATCGGCAGGGAACTCTACACGTCCCCGTTTGTCTGGATTCCCAGCAATAAAGCAGAGATCAAAGCGTCTTCCTTCAACGGAAAGACCCGGTTCAACTGCTATGACAAGTTCAGCGTTGAGAAAATCGCCTATGACGAGAAGACCGGGCGGATCACCGGACTTGCAATCCGCAACGATACAAAGAACCTTCGGGCGTTTGTGTGGCAGCAATCATGACGGAGCTTACATTCACCGAGGCAAAGCTTGAGGGCGGCTGGCTGATGGTCAAGCCCTCCCGTTCTGAGTTGGGCAAGGCAATGGCCTTTATCCGAAAAATGAAGGCCACGCCCTACGATCTGGCCTTGAAAGAGCACCGGGAAAAGCGGAGCCTGGACGCAAACGCCTACGCCTGGGTGCTGATTCACAAGCTTGCCGCCGCTATGGGGATTCCTCCGGTTGAGGTCTACCGGAACGCCATTCGGGGCGTGGGAGACAATTACACGCCTATGTGCGTCCGGGAACAGGACGTGGAGCGCTTCACACGGAGCTGGCAGAAAAACGGCCTTGGATGGCTGGTGGACAGCCTGGGCGCGTCTCAGGTGCCTGGGTGCCGGAACCTGGCGGCATACCACGGTTCCAGTACCTACGACACCAAACAAATGGCTCGGCTGATCGACAATCTGATACAGGACTGCAAGGCGCTGGACATTGAAACCCTGCCCCCGGACAAGCTGGAACTGCTGAAGGAGGAATGGCGTTGAGGAAGGACACCAAAGCGAGGGATTTCACCCGGGGCGAGAAAATGGCGATTGCCGAGCGGGACAGCATTGACGGCTGGACGTGCTGTGTATTCTGCGGCGCTCCCGCCCCTGCCCCTCTGGCATGGAGCAACGCCCACTACATATCCCGGGCGCAGGGAGGGCTTGGCATTGCCCAGAACGGGCTTACCCTCTGCCCCAGATGTCACAACCGGTACGATCAGACCACGGCAAGAATGGAAATGAGGGCGTATTTCCGGGAGTACCTGATGGGCATTTATCCCGGCTGGAACGAAAACGATCTGATTTACAGGAAGGAGAACACATGAATAATTGTCAATTTGTCGGGCGGCTCACCGCCGACCCGGAGCTGAGAAGAACCCAGGAGGGGACGGCGGTTTGCTCCTACAGTCTCGCCGTCAAGCGTCCAATGACGAAGGATGCCACCGACTTTCTGGACTTCGTCACATGGCGGCAGGGCGCTGAGTACCTGACGCAGTACGGCCATAAGGGCGACATCGTAGCCGTTTCCGGAGCATTGCAAGCCAGGGACTGGACGGACAAGAACGGGAACAAGCGCCGGGCGTTTGAGATAGTGACCACAAGCGTTGAGCTGCTTTCCAGCAAGCGCAACTCTCAGGATACCACCAATAATACCGGAACGGCGCAAAACGCCGGATACGGGCAGCTCATCGCCCCACAGCGGACGAACCGGGGCAACGGGTACGGCCAGCAGGGATTTGGAGGATATCAGGAGATTACCGAAGACGACCCCGACTTGCCGTTCTAAGCCGGAAAAAGTAATCTTTCCTCAAAAAGATTGACAGTATAGTTTGCATTTTCCCTTGACGGTGGGAGGTGAAACCGCCAACTCCAAAGGAAGGAGCGAAAACGTGACGATTGAATTTACGATTCCCGGCGTTCCGCAAGGGAAGGAGCGCCCCCGCTTCACCCAGAACGGTGAGACATACACCCCAAAGAAAACGAAGGACTATGAAAAGCTGGTGGCATGGGCATACCAGTGCGAAGCCCACGGGGCAAAGTTTACCGGCACTATACGGGTTGACATTGCGGCAATCTACCCCGTCCCCCATTCGTGGAGCAAGCGCAAGCAGGCCGAAGCGATTGACAATCAGATTCTACCAATGGTGAAGCCCGACTGGGACAACATAGGCAAGATTGTGTGTGATGCCCTGAACGGTATCGCCTACAGGGATGACGCAGCCATCACAGACGCCACAGTCTGCAAGCGGTACGGCACCCGCCCATGCGTGGCGGTTCGCATCACCGGAGAGGAGGCACCCCGTGACACAGTGTGAGCGTATCCTGCGGCATTTGCAGGACTATGGAAGTATCACCCAGGCCGAGGCGGTTACAGAGTACGGCTGTTACCGACTGGGTGCTAGAATCTGGGACTTGAGAGCTCAGGGCGTTCCCATCAAGAGCGAAACCGTCACCGGGAAGAACCGATACGGGGAGCGGACGTGTTTTGCGCGGTATTCGCTGGAACACTCAAACGAAGCGAGGTAGCATATGGCAATCAAAAGCGGACTTGATTTCTTTCCGCTTGATGTTTGCTTGGACAAGAAATTTGAACTGATAGAAGCAGAATATGGCTTGACAGGATTTGGTGTAATTGTTCACTTGCTGCAAGAGATATACGGCAAGGAGGGTTATTACATTGAATGGACAGAGGAGGTTGCGCTTTTGTTCGCCCGAAGATGCGGGCTGGGTGGGAGCGTCGTTTCCGAAATAATAGAGGCTTCTATCAGACGAGGGATGTTCGACAAAGAGATATATGACAAGTACCACGTTCTGACTTCACGGGGAATTCAGAAGCGGTACTTCGAGGCAGTCAGCCGCCGTAAAAGTCTTGAAGTCGATTACAACATCCTTCTGGTCGAGTGCGCCCAAATTTGCCCCAATGTAAACATTTCAAGCAGAAATGTCAACATTTTCTCAAAAAATGCTGACATCCGAAGACATAGTAGAGTAGAGGAGAGTAGAGTAGAGAAAAGTAGAGTAAAGGAGAGTATAGGCGCGGAGCCGGACACCGCCTCCACGCCGCCGGTGTGCCAGATCATGCTGAATGATAAATCCCTTTACCCTGTTTTTCAGGCTGACGTGGACAAATGGGCAGAACTCTACCCCGCCGTTGATATCCTGGCAGAGCTTCGGAAAATGGCCGGGTGGTGTGACGCCAACCCGTCCAAGCGGAAAACCAAGGGCGGGGTACAGCGGTTTATCAACGGCTGGCTTGCCAAAGAGCAGGACAGGGGCGGCGCTGGGTCAGCACCACCGGTTAGGCGCTATGGGAAGCCTGATATTCCTAAGGGCGCGTCCGGCGAACTTGGGGACGCTGAGCTGGAAGCCATACGGCAGGTTCTGGCGGAGAAAGACCTGTGAAATCATGTGGCACGTCACCGCGAAAATTAGCCGCTTAAATCGGCGCTGAAAGCCCGACGATGGTAACACGTCAAAGCGGCGGAAGGAGACTGAATATGGGCAAGAACAACTACATCCAGCGCCGCAGAAATGAACAGCAGGTATTTCTGGACGTTGGCGAACGAATGGGAATACAGAAAACATGTGATTATATACAAATTGCCCTGCGAGACCCGGAGGTCATGGGGAAGGGCACATTTGGCCGGGCGCGGATTGAAAAGCTGTTTCGCCGCGTGGCAGAACTGGCGGACTACTTCCACACGGCGTTTACTTTCGACGTGGAGGCGGACAACCGGCAGGAGGAAATGGACGCGGCACTCAGAGAGATTTACGGGGACGATCTGGAAACATTCTACGAGAGATACCCGGAACTCAAGAAAATCCGCTACGACAAGGCCAGAAAGGGGTGGGTATGATGGACGAAAAACCCGGCCAGTACATCGAAAGCCCATTTTGCAGGAACTGCACGCGGGACGATTGCCCCACCAACGGGGACGGCTGCAAGGCATGGGAAACGTATTTCATCGATAACTGGAATAAAAACATCATGAAACTAGGGAAAAACCACAAAAAACAACGCCAATTTTTCCGGTATGAGCACCCGGATTTGGCGAGAGAGGGGATTGTTTTTGAGCATGAGCAAGGCGAAAATGTACGGCTGTTTCACGGTGAAGCGGAATTGCACCCCGCCCCGGTGGGGGAAAGTCCCTCGGGGGAATAAAGGAAAACAGAAAGGAAATGGGAAATGAAAGGTTACAAAGGATTCAACCCCGACTTGATCTGCAAGGATAAGCAGTATCAGGAAAATACCGTCTTCGAGGAACCGGAGGCGAAAATCTGTGAAAAGGGAATGCACTTTTGCGAAAATCCATTTGACGTGCTGGACTATTACGATTTGATTCGCTCTGATGGAACGCCGAACGAGTTTGCCGAAGTTGAAGCGCTGGACGAGCCAAAGACGGATGATAAGAAAAAGTTCTGCTCCCGAAAGCTGAAAATCGGCGTAAAACTGGGACTATCCGGATTTATCAAGGCATGTGTGGATTTTGTACTGGAAAAGACTATTGCTGAGACGCCGAGTGAAAACGTTGATTCCGGGAACTCCGCCCAGATTGGCAGTTCCGGGGACTACGCCCGGATTGGCAGTTCCGGGAACTCCGCCCAGATTGGCAGTTCCGGGAACTCCGCCCAGATTAACTGCACTGGAAACGATTCCGTGATTTGCTGCGCCGGACATGGCTCTGTGGTAAAAGCGCCAATTGGCTGCTGGATTACACTTGCAGAGTGGAAATACGATGGAGCAAAGCAACGATACGTTCCGGTATGTGTGAAAACGGAGTATGTCGATGGCGAAAAAATCAAAGCGGATACACCGTACACGCTGAAAAACGGGGAGTTTGCGGAGGCTAAGAGTGATGGAGAATAAATCTGGCAAGTGTACCAGCTGCAAGCACCGAATTGACCCGGGTGGATGGGCGGCTTGCGACGGCTGCATTCACGATGAAGGTCTGAAAGACCGGTATGAGCCGATGACCAACGCCGACCGCATCCGGAACATGACGGATGAGGAGCTGGCAAAGTTACTCAGCACCGGAACGTTTATTTGCGAGGGGCGTGAAGATATCTGCGAGAATATGCCGGGATGCGAGGAATGCAGGTTGGCATGGCTCAAAGCCCCGGCAGAAAGCGAGGGGGAGAAATGAAAGTTCTGATAGCCTGCGAGGAATCGCAAACCGTTAGGAGAGACCAATGACAAGAAAACGTTTTGTAAAACTGCTGATGTCGAAAGGCGTTAAGCGGAACAATGCAAACAGGATTGCGCAAGAGTTCCGGAAAGGGTCTTTGCCCTATGAATTTGCATGGATAGCTTTGGAATGGAGATTTTTGGGAGAATGAGAACAAGCGATAAGCCCGGGGCAACCCGGGCGGGAAGGAGATAACAATGGACGAAATCGAATTGAAGCCCTGCCCATTTTGCGGAAAGCCCGTAGAATATCGGGACTACGCGCCCGGATATAGCCAAGGGAAATTTTACATTTCCAGCGAAATCAAATGCACAGCCTGCGGAATAGTCAGAACGGAACAGTCGACGTTTACGGTAGAATCCGGAAAGCTTGCCTTTGTGAAGAACGGGTACGAAACACTTGTGAATTTGTGGAACCGGAGGGCTGAACATGAGTAAGGCGGTGCTTATCAGCATCCGCCCGGAGTGGGTGGAGAAGATTGCCAACGGCGAAAAGACACTGGAATTGAGAAAAACAGAGCCGAAGCTGGAAACGCCGTTTAAGGTTTACATTTATTGCACTGCCGGAAACCTGAGTTATGAAGTTAGTAACGGAATTTTTTGCAACATTAGCGGCGGGAGATTGGTTGTCGGAGAGTTTGTGTGTGACAAAATCGGAGTCATTTGGGGTGGTGGGTATCTGAAAATGCCGGAAAGTGCTTTTGCCGGAAGCTGCTTAAATATGTACCAGATAGACACATATCTGGACGGCAAAGACGGGCATTTCTGGCACATTTCCAACCTAAAAATCTACGATAGCCCGAAACAGCTGAGCGAATTTACAGGGCTGCGGACGAAAAGGGATAGCATGGAACTGTACATGCTAGAACGCCCACCCCAGAGCTGGTGCTATGTGGAGGAATTGAAATGAGTGATTACATTGGCCGGGAGGCAATTAAAAACGCCATGCTGCGATATGGCTTTAAGGCCCCGGATATGACCGTTACCGAGTTTGTAGAAGACGAGTTGCCCGCCGCCGACGTGGAGCCAGAAAGGAACGGACGGTGGGAAGAGTGCGACTGGGTTGACGTGGACGAACATGGGTTCGGTACAATCAGAACCTTTAAGGCAGGATTGCGGTGCAACCAGTGCGCTTGTGTTTTCAAAAAGAAGCTGCTTTGGAAACGAAACTATTGCCCCAATTGCGGCAGCAAAATGGATTTGGAGGACGAAAACAATGACGATTGAACGAGCAATTGAAATGCCACGCTTAATTGATGCAGAGGAATTGGAACTCCAATTTGATGTTTCCGACGAAGATATTATAGCAAAGGAGATAATCCGGAATGCCCCCACCGTGGATGCCGTCCCCGTGGTAAGGTGTCGGGACTGCAAGCATCTGCACATGTGGGACCAGAAAGATATATACGCATTTTGCCCCAAAACAAACATCGTGTTTTTGCCATTCGAGAAGGATACAAGGACATTCTTTTGCAGCTTCGGCGAAGCGAAGATGAACGGAGGAATTGAAAATGCAAGCAAAGAAATGTGATCGCTGTGGACGCCTATATGAGGATTATGGCGGCAGGAAGGCGTTTCCTAAGTCACGATCAAATTCTATCGAGTTGAGAGACACCGATATTGAAGGGAAATACTGGCAACGAGATCGCTTTGACCTGTGTCTTTCTTGTATGGCAGAACTAGAAGCCTTTTTGTACGGAGGTGCTGACAATGGCCGAATACATCGATGAATCGGCAGTGCTTCAGAGAGCACTGGACACCTACGGCTCTGATTTGCAGATCGTGGTAACGATGGAGGAAATGAGCGAGCTACAGAAGGAGCTGTGCAAGTACCTGCGTGGCAAATACTCGCCCGCAAGCATCGCCGAGGAGATTGCCGACGTGGAGATCATGCTCGAGCAAATGAAGATGCTGTTTTGCTGCGCGGATGATGTGCGTTCCGTGCGCAGGTGCAAAGTGGAGCGACTGAAAGAGAGGTTAGACAATGGCAATTGATCGGGCTATTGAAATCCTTGACCCGGAACACCGGGAGCATTACGACGGCATGGACGAGGTGAACGAAGCCTGCCGAATGGGCATGGAGGCGTTGGAGCGGACAAGGTGGATTCCGTGCAGTGAGAGGCCACCGGAAGAACTTGAGCCTGTAAATGTGGTGTGGGTAAATCACAACCCAGCGCCGTACTACCGGTACACGAAGGACGTTCCGCAAAAAGCGACTGCTGTCTATTACAGGGAGGCTTGGTATTGGTGGTCGTGTGTTTGCGAAGATTTGCTTGCAGAGTACGGCGTGAACGAAACAGATCAGGTGGATGACGATGTTGAAATCACCCACTGGATGTCGCTGCCTGAACTGCCGAAGGGGTGACGGAAAGTGGCAGACTGCTTCAATTACCAATGCTTGTGCAGGGGGAACGAGAGCAAGCCTCCCTACAAGTGCGAGTGCGTGGCTTGCCCCAACAGGGTTACAGAATCACATATTATCATGAGCAACCGAACGCTGGTGCGAGAAGCAATTAAATATCTTACGGAAAATGGAGGTATTGGGAATGAGTGAAAGACAAGAACACCGCCAGCGCCTTAACGCTAGAATCGCTTACGCCGCCGCTATTGAGCGGTGGGCGAAGAATCAGCCGCCACGCATTCGGTTCTTTGCCGTCAGACGGTGGCTGAAAGAGATGCCGAGGAAGGAGGATTTTTATGAGGCTGATTGATGCAGACGAATTTGAGGACGCGCTTGAAAATACGGAGTACGATATCAGCCCCGCATACGAGCCAGATGGTTATTCACATAAACTTATATGCGAAGTGCTTGAAGAGAGACCTACCGTTGATGCCGTCCCCGTGGTAAGGTGCCGGGACTGCATTGAATTTGAGGAAATAGGCAAGCACCCCACCAACAATGGAGGAACACCATTTGGGCATTGCTATCATTGGCAATATGAGCAGGGCATGTCCCCTAACGAGGTAGACGGCGATGATTTTTGCAGTTATGGGGAGCGAAAGGAGGAACAAAATGGAAGAACTTAACGGCTACACACCACCTGCCAGCTTGAATTTAAGCGACTTCCAAGATGCTATCGGAGATGCCGTAGTACAGGCGATTATAAAAATTGGTATCCGGGTGAATCGGGAAGAACTTCTGAAAGCTCTGAAATATGATAGGGGGCAGTACAAGGCGGGGTATGATGCTGGTTTCGCAGACGGGTTCATTGAAACGCTCCATATCGTCCGCTGCCGGGACTGCATCCACCGGCAGGGAGACGAGAATCCTATGTGTATGCTGCACACCGAGCCTTACCCAAATGTCAGAGGCTACAAGGGCGAGGCTGTTTGCGTGGAAATGAACGGCTTTTGCAGCTACGGCGAACGAAAGAAAGGGGGCGCAGAGAATGGCTAAAGTTATCGCGGCTGTGTTCGCTATGATTGTGTTCCTGCTTTTATGCGTGCTTATTGCCACGGGGCTGGTATGGGGGATTCTTATAATCGCCGAGGTGTGGCGGGAAATAAAGGAGTGAGAATCATGAGCAAAAAACCGGACTATCTCACCCTGTGATCCATAGCCGCCCAGAAGGCCGGGACAAGCTACGGAAAGTACATGGCAATGCACGGATACCACCCGCCAATTCAGGTCGATGTGGAGGACGTGGAAGCCACACAGGGCATTGTTAAGGTCTGCCCACAGTGCGGGAAGGAATTCACGCAGGGGAAAATCAAGCAGAAAATCTATTGCAGTTTGGAGTGCCAGAAAGCCCACGCCCAGAGAGCCGCTAAAAGGAGATACCGCGATAGAAAAAATAAGGAATTGGAGGTACATGAATAATGGCAGAACAGGATTTCAAATTTGATGATGCGTTGCTCATGAAGACTGCACGCGAGATGCTTGCAAAAAAATTGACCGAAACAGTGAAAGAGGTCGTCAAGTCCGGGGAATGGGAGATAACCACCATCGAGCAGGAAGAATCTGACCCGGAAAAGATTCTCCGGAGGATGTTTGCAAAATACGCCTATGGCAACGTCCCGGAGTGGTTCGCCTCTGCGGTATCTGCGACGTCCTATGTGCTGTCTGTGGACAAGGGAAAGGGGATTGAGTGTATTTCCGTCTTGCACACGGCAGCGGAACGGGCACCGGCTGAAATTCGGATGACGGCGCAGGCAAAACTGCTCATGATATGCCAAGAAACCGGGATGCTCGGCGGGATTGGGAGCCTGCCTGTTCTCTAGGGGGGGGGCAACATGGAGTACAGGAACGGCAGGAAGTATTGCGTCGGGTGCGTCTACTTCTACGGAGACTATGAAGGGAATAGGTGCTGTAATTATATACTCATCCGTGGGGAAAAGCGGCCTTGCCCGCCTGGGAAGAATTGCACCGAAAGGAGGGCGAAAACGAAAAACAGGAGACGGAATTTAATATTATAGCATTATCCCTGTATAGTATATATTAAATATAATCTTATATCTTGTGCGTATTGTGTATATCTATACAGGGATTTAACAAGATATGCAAGGAGGAACGGAATGAACTGGAAGTATGAGGCCATTGAAAAGCTAAAGGAGTACAGCGCGAAGAAGCAGTCCCTGAAAAGCATTCCCGAAGAAATGGCGCGGCTGGAATCCGCTATGCAGAGTATCCGAAGTGCCACGGCTGACGGTACGCCGGTAAGCGGCGGCGGCTCAGGCCGGGAAGATATGATGCTATCGAATATCGTTCACCGTGAGGAACTGGCGCGTTCGCTAGAACAGGCGAGAAAATGGGTGTCGCTTGTGGATTCCGGGCTTGAAGCCCTTACAGACGATGAGCGAAAGGTGCTGGATAGATTCTACATAAAGCCCGCGAGGGGAAATGTGGACAGGCTGTGCGAAGAATTTGGGATTGAAAAATCTCAGGTTTATGCGCGAAAGGATTCGGCGCTTCACCATTTTACAATTTGCCTGTACGGATGCGCAGAAATTTGAAAAACCGGAAAAAAACCGGAAGATTTTCCAGTTTGAATGTGCTATACTGGTAAAAAAGAAAAAGCGCAAGAGGCTTGGGATTGTTCCTGAGCCTCTTTTTGCATGGCGCGGTAGATAACGAGTTGGGCGCTCTCTCCCCAACAGAAGGCCGTTTGAATCGGCCTCGCGCCAATTATTTTGCATGAGAGGTGGTGCTATGGCTGCAAGGATTACAGATCGGAAGAAAAAAAGAATAATCGCCGACTGGATAGAAATGCAGTCGTACAGCGCCGTTGCAAAAAAGCATGGCGTAACTCACCAGACTGTGAAAAGGATTGTTAGCGCTTCACCGGATATCGCCCAAAAAGTGCAGCAAAAAAAAGAAGAGAATACCGCCGACATGATGGCGTACATGGAATCACAAAAAAAAGCGATGCAAGAAGCAATCACCTTGCATCTGAAAGCGCTCACAGACCCCGAAAAGATTTCAGCCGCAACATTAAGCCAGATTGCAACATCTTTCGGGATTATTGTCGATAAGGCCACAAGAAACACGGCAAGCGGCAATGATAGTCTCAATAAGCTGGATGGGCTAATTAAGGAGTTTAGAGATGCTATTAAGCCCGAAACAGATTGAATTTGCAAGGTATGGGAATCACCGATGGAATTTCAAGGGCGGCGCGACCCGAAGCGGGAAAACATATCTTGATTTCAAATGGATTATTCCCATGCGGATTCGAGAACGAGCCGGGAAAGATGGGCTTTCCGTTATTTTGGGCGTTACAAAATCCACAATAGAGCGAAATGTGCTAGAGCCTATGCGGAATCTGTACGGTGATAAACTTGTTGGGGCGATTTCCAGCGATAATACAGCATGGATTTTTGGCGAGAAGTGTTATTGCCTTGGCGCGGAAAAAGTGTCTCAGGTATCGAAGATTCGCGGCGCGTCTATCAAGTATTGCTACGGCGACGAGGTCGCGGACTGGGCGGAGGAAGTTTTCGCCCTCCTGAAAAGCCGGCTTGATAAGGAGTATTCCTGCTTCGATGGCACATACAATCCACAGTATCCCAACCACTGGCTAAAGAGATTCCTTGATAGTGATGCTGATATTTTCAGCCAAGAATACACGATAGACGATAATCCATTTTTACCCCCCGCTTTTGTTGAAAATCTGAAAAAAGAATATGCCGGAACGGTGTTCTATGATAGGTACATTCTGGGGAAATGGACGCTGGCAGAGGGGCTTGTATACGATTTTTCCGAAGCGAATATCACGGATGAAGTGCCGGAATCCGCGGATTATTACATAAGCATCGACTACGGCACCCTGAACCCATTTTCATGCGGATTGTGGGCTGTGAATGGTAATAAGGCGGAAAGAATCAAAGAGTATTACTACGATGGAAGAGCCAACTATAAGCAGCTCACAGACGAGGAATATTGCGACGCTGTGGAGAACCTGACGGACGGCTACGAAATCAAGAGGGCGGTTATTGATCCTTCGGCGGCTTCTTTCATTACCGCCCTGAAACGCCGTAAATTCCGCGTCCAGCAGGCAGACAACGCCGTTCTTGACGGCATTCGGCGAACGGCGGTATATCTCAAGAACGGGAATATAAAAATTCACCGTTGCTGCACGGATGCCATTCGCGAGTTCGGGCTTTACCGGTGGGACGATAAGAAAACGGAGGACGCGGTAGTGAAAGATAACGATCACGCCATGGATGATATCAGGTACTTTTGCAACACCATCATGAAATACAAGGTGGAGAAGAAAAACGAGATTTCACCCGCTGCTGCGTTGCTGTTGTGATTTTGCGAGATTTCTGCTATTGGAGAAAATGCATGAAAATTTATCAAGATTTGGAAGAAGCCATTGCAAAGGGAACTACCGGGAAATTCATACGTGATGCAGTGCGGGAGCACCAGAGCAGCAAGGCGTACAAAGACGCCGCTGACGGTATGGCGTACTATAACAAGCATAACATCACCATTGAGAAATTCCAGAAGTTCCTTTTCACCTTATCCGGAAACAAAACTCCTGATATTTGGAGCAGCGACTACCGGCTTAAAACGCTAACGTTTCGGAGGCTGGTGACGCAGGAAGTGGGCTATATTTGTGCCAATGGCGTAAGCATGGACGAAAAGGAAAAGCTGGGCACGGACTTCGACAATAAGTTGCAAACGGCGGCAAAATTGGCGCTGGCGCAGGGCGTTTCCTACGGCTATTGGAATCTCGATCATCTGGAAGTGTTTTCGTTCGCCGACACTCCCGGAAATCCGGGATTTGTTCCGCTGTTGGATGAAAAAACGTCGGAGCTGATGGCCGGTATTCGGTACTGGTTCCGGGAGACTGGCCGAAAAACTGTTTTCCGGGCTACGCTTTACGAACTCGATGGCGTAAGCGAATGGAGCGCCGAGGGAAGCGACGACGCGCAGCCCATGGCCGAGAAACGCGCATATATCCACAAGGAGCTGAGGAACGATCTGGGCGTTGTGGATGTGTGCGACGAGAACTACACCCGCCTGCCTATTGCGGTATTGTATGGCAACGATACCCACGAAAGCGAACTCGTTGGGTTGCGTGGCTCCATAGACTGCTATGATTTTATCAAATCCGGGTTCGCCAACCAAATTGACGATACCAGCGGAATTTACTGGATTCTGCACAATACCGGCGCTATGGACGATACGGATTTGGCACAGTTCATCCAGAGAATGAAGAGCGTAAAGGCGAATGTGGTAGATAGTTCCGATGGAACGGCAGCAGAAGCCCACACACTTGACGTTCCTGTAGAAGCCCGAAAAACCATGCTGGATATCTTGCGGCGCGACCTGTACGAAGATGCCCAGATGCTTGATGTGACGGCTCTGGCGGGCGCTGAGAAAACGGCTACAGAGATTTCGGCGGCGTATCAGCCACAGGACAACAAATGTGCCGATTTCGAGTATTTCTTGATAGATTTCATTCGGCAGATTTGCGCTGTTGCTGGCATCGGCAATCCACAGCCGGAATTTACGTGGAACAAGGTAATAAATCGCACCGAGGAAACAAATATGGTGCTTTCGGCGGCTGCGTTCCTTGATGAAGAAACGATTCTAAAACACCTCCCGTTTCTTTTGCCGGAGGAAGTGCCGGAAATCCTGAAAAGGAAAGCGGACGCTGACATAAATACGGTTTACGGCGGTGATGAGGATGGCCAGACCGAATGAAGCCGATAGAGGAACCGACAGGGCACTTGCCGACTTGGAACGCCGCATTAACTCCGTATATTCTAAGGCGGCTAAAGATCTGCAAGAGGAAATAGATGCTTTTTTCAAGCATTTCGCCGATCAGGATAAGAAGATGCAGGACTTGATAGGCCAGAAGCGCAACGGTAAGGAGTGGACTGAAAAGGACTACCAGCAATGGCGGCTGAACCAGATGGGGCGCGGGGCACGGTTGGAAGCGCTTCGGGACAAGCTGGCAGAACGTGCGACGGAAGCAAAAGAGGTGGCGCTTGCCTATGTGAACGACGCTACGCCTGGAATCTACTCCCTGAATCGAAATTACACCGCCTATACCATTGAGAGCGTTCACCCAAGTGCAGATTTTACGCTTTTTGACGAGCAGACTGTAAAGCGCTTAATTGTGGAGCAACCGGACGTAATGCCATACTACCCCGAAAGGCTTGCACTAAAGCGGGGCATTGACTTGGCTTTTGGAAAGCAGCAGATTACAGCAAGCGTTACAGGCTCCATTTTGCAAGGCAGAAGCATCAAGCAGATATCCGATGATTTGCAGTCCAGAATCGTCACAATGAGCCGTGTAAGCGCCATTCGAGCGGCAAGAACGGCAGTTACCGCCGCACAGAATGCCGGTAGAATGGACAGCTACGCCGCCGCTGACGAAATGTGGGGCATTAAATCCAAGAAAAAGTGGGTAGCCACAAAGGATTTGCGCACCCGCCACGATCACGGTATGGCAGACAATCAGATTGTGGACTACGATCAACCGTTCGATGTCGGCGGCTATAAGATGATGTTCCCCGGTGATGGCTCGTTGGGAGCGCCGGGGCATGAGCTGTATAATTGCCGCTGCACGGTTGTGAATGCCACTGACGACGATCTGGAAGCGGAACGCCACATGATGCGCGTGAAGAATCCCGAAACCGGGGAATATGAGCTTGTAAAGAAAAAATCGTACAAAGAATGGTATGACGAAAAGAAAGCGCAGTATCCTCCGGAAAAATGGGCAGGCATGGTGAAAGCTGGTAAAAACTATCAGGCAGACCAACGGGAATATGCAGAATACCGTGAAATTCTGGGTAAAAAAGCACCAAAAACATTTGCAAAGTTCCAGGATTTGAAGTATAATAACGCTGACGGGTGGGAGGCGCTCAAAACTGCAAGGCAAGTTGCAAGTGCGGCAAAATCTGATATAATTAAAGCAAAGCCCGAAATAAAGCCAGTAACTTTAAGCCTTTCCAACTTAGAGGAATTGGAGAAGTGGCAAAACGAGTATTATGCGACAAACTCGAGCGTCGAGTTTACGAAAAAAGCAAACCCGAATATATCCAAGTATTCCGGCGGTGCGTATAGCGCAATTAACGCCGTAGAGCGCGGCGGAGCGGCGTATGAAAAGGCGCTGCGCTGCTATGGGAACCTCGACGGGTATAAGGAGATAAGCGACGGCGTTTCTGCGGAAATATCAAAGTTCAAGCTTTCAACGGACTTGAACGTGAAGCGTGTTGTCGGTGATGTTGGGTATATTACAGGAGGCGGGTCATCTGTTGATGATATGGTCGCGAGTATCGGGAAGCTATATACAGAAAAAGGATTTACAAGCACGACAATAGCGCAAGACGCGCAACTCCCGTTTGGAGGGCATAAAGATACGCAGACGGTTCTTGATATTATCGTGCCAAAGTCAACACGCGGCGCTTATATTTACAAAATGGCAGACAACCCAGCGGAATTTGAATTTCTGATAGACAGAGGAACAACATACAAAGTCCTTGATGCGGGGGAAAGAACTGTTAAAAAAAGCATTTTCGACCTAAAATCAAGAGAGTTTGTGGAGAAAGAAGTCCCCGAACGATATATGAAATTGGAGGTTGTTTCGCAATGAAAGAGACGGTGCTTGACTGGCTTCCGATGTTTGCGGAGTTTGTGAAAGACCCAACATCTGATTTTTCTGTTGGGGATTTTGTGGAAATTGAAAAATCGGCTACACCGAATGCAAAAAACGCTTACAGGAAATACATCAAATTCATTTCTCGCGGATTGCAGAACTGGGATGATCTGATTATCGAAAATCGGCGTATTGTTGGTATCGCTAAAACTGCAACGGGGAAATCAAAAGAGCAATGCGAGATAGTTTTGCGGCTCATTGCAGATGGATGGATTGATAATGAACCATTCATTAAGGGGTAACGTATGAGCGTTGAAATCCACGACAGCAGCAAAGCGGAAAGCTGACAAATAGAAGTAAATAGGCTTGAATAAACCAAAAGCACTGTGCAAATTGCATGGTGCTTTTTCTATGCCCAAATCTTCCAACCGGATAAAAAAGAAGCGGGCTGGAATCCCTGCTTGTGGTGGATTATGCGTATGCGCCGCCACGAACCGCACAAGACCGGCTCTGGAAGAAGCAGAAAAGGAGGGGGAAATGAGCATTACATTTGTGGATAACTCTGACGAAATCCTCCGTGCCCTTGGCGAATCGTGTGAGCGCGGATTGGAACGCTGCGGAGAAAAAGCTGTAGAATATGCCAAGGATTTATGCCCCGTTGATACTGGGAATTTGCGCAACAGCATTACACATACCGTGGAGGATGGGAAGAAAGCCATTGTTGGAACGCCTACCGAATACGCCATTTACCAGGAAATGGGAACGGGCAAATACGCCGAGGGAGGCGGAGGCCGTCCCACTCCGTGGAAATACCAGGACGCGCAGGGAATCTGGCATTGGACAGCTGGCAATCGGGCGCACCCGTTTATTAAGCCGTCAATCGCCGATCATCAGGGAACATACAAGAATATTCTGAAAGACGAACTTAGCAAAGGAGATTGACGTAGCGTGGATACCAGAAAAATCAACGTTCTTGGAGCTGAATACACGCTTTCCGTCTGCTGTGAAGACGAAGATTCTCGGCTGGCGGGATGCGATGGATTTTGCGACGAAACCAGCAAAGAACTGGTTGTGGATAGCTATAGCAAGCACGTCGGCGACCAAACTTGTAAGAAAAACTTACAAGTTCAGATCAGAAAGAACAAGCGGCATGAGATTATCCATGCTTTCCTCTTTGAAAGTGGCCTTGCGGAAAACTCCGAATGGGCGCAGAACGAGGAAATGGTAGATTTTTTTGCTATCCAGTTTCCCAAACTTATGGAAGCGTTCAAAAACGTTGACGCGATTTGAGGGGGCAATAAATGAATAATGATGAAATTATCAAGGCCATAGAGGCCATTATCAAGCGCGGGAATGATGTGGAGATACGGCGCAAGGGCGACGGCTACATAGTCCTCGAAGTAAAGAAAACAATCAAATATTCTTCTCCTGCGTAATTGGGCGCAGAAATGGGCAATCGGAGCCGAACAGTACGTAGATTTTGCGTGCTGTTCGGCTTCTTTTTTGTTTATTTCGGTAAAATCCGCGAAGTATAGCGGCTTTTATATCACAGTCGTCCCCGAAGAATAGGGGCGAAGAAAGGAAGACTGAAACAATGGCATTAACTCGCAAACTTTTGAAGGGGATGGGGCTTACCGACGAACAGGTAGACACCATCATTGAAGCACACACCGATACCGTGGACGGCCTGAAAGCCGATATCGGGAAGTACAAAGCCGACGCTGAGAAACTTCCTGGCATTCAGAAGGAATTGGATGATCTGAAAAAGGAAGACGCTGACGGCGGATACAAGGCCAAGTACGAGACGGAAAAGAAAAACTTTCAGGATTTCAAAGACGGAGTTGCCGCAAAGGAGAGCGCCGCCGCCAAGGAAAAGGCTGCACGGGCGTACTTCCAGAGCAAGGGCATTCCCGCCGAGAGCATGGGGCTGGTTATCCGTGGGGCGAAAGCTGAAATTGATGGCCTGAAACTGGACGGCGAAAGTATCAAAGATACCGCCGCACTGGATGGGCTGCTTTCCGGCGATTACAAGGGCTTGATCGGAAAGACTACCACAACCGGCACCCAAACACAGACCCCGCCTAACACCTCTGGTGGCGCAAAAAGCCGCGCTGAAATCTACAAAAAGGACGATAAAGGCCGGTATATTTTGTCCACCGCTGAGAGACAGGCCGCGCTTGCTGAAAGCATGGCAAGCGAAAACAAATAACTTTTTTGAAAGGAGCTGTACAAATGGCAGCAAAAGAAAACGTAACGATTTCCACACAGTTCACCACGTCCGCGCGAGAGGTGGACTTTGTAACCCGGTTCAACGATAACTGGGACGCACTACGCACCATTCTGGGCATTATGCGGCCTATCCGCAAGGCACCCGGCACGAAACTGGTATCCTACAAGGCAGAGGTAGACGGCACTTTGCAGGGCGGTGCCACCGTAGCGGAAGGCGACGAGATTCCCTTCACCAAGATGAAGGTTTCCCCCGTCACCTATGGCGATATCGAGGTGGCCAAGTACGCAAAGAGCGTTACCATCGAAAGCGTGGCCAAATACGGCGCAGAGGTCGCCGTGGAAAAGACGGACGACGCTTTCCTGGTTGCCCTGCAAAACAAGGTCTTGGGCGACTTCTACACATTCCTGGCTACCGGCTCTCTGGCACTGACCCCCAAGACCTGGCAGCTGGCGCTCGCACAGGCAAAGGGCAAGGTGCTTGCGAAGTTCATGGGCATGGACAAGGACGTGACCGAGGTCGTTGGTTTTGCCAACATCATGGATTTCTACGACTACCTGGGCGATAAGGAGATTACCACCCAGACCATGTTCGGCCTTACCTATGTTCAGAACTTCCTGGGTTACAACACACTTTTCCTCCTGCCTGACAAGTACGTCGCCGCCGGTAAGGTGATTGCAACCCCCGTTGAGAACATTGACCTGTACTACGTCGACCCGAGCGACAGCGACTTTGCCAAGCTGGGGCTGAACTACACCGTGAAGGGCGAAACGAACCTGATCGGCGTACATGTCGAGGGCGACTACTCCCGGGCTACCGGCGATATGTACGCCATCATGGGCATGAAACTGTGGGCGGAGTACCTGGACGGCATCGCCGTTGCCACTGTTACCCCGGCGGGGGGTTAAGGGCGGCTCTGACAGCTGACAAAACCGCACCGGATACCGTGGACTTTGACGGAATGACGAAAGCGCAGCTTTTGGAGTACGCCAAAGAAAACGGTATTTCCGGGGTCAGCGCCGCAATGAACAAAGCGGACATTCTGGCCGTTGTAAAGAGCCGGTAAAGGAGGGAATCACATGGGACATGCGGTAAGCCTGTATGAGCTGCTTGTGTACCTGCGTAATTTCTTCCCCGGCTTGCACTGGCAGTTTAACGGGGAGGAAATCACCGGGAACCGGATCGTTATTCCTGGCCTTGAAACCGGCGATTACTACCTGATCGAAGGAAGCCGGAGAAATAACGGGATTCACGTGTACGGTGATGCTGATTTGCGGGACGAAACTTATACCGGAATCGTTACGGAAATCTGCGTACCGTCGGATGTACTGGCGATTCTGGAAGAAATCAACACATGGCAGGAGAAGAACGCTGAGGCCGTACAAAGCCCGTATCAAAGCGAATCTTTCGGTGGCTACTCATACACAAAGGCAAGCAGTTCGTCCGGCTCCGGCGAAAGCACGAGCTGGAAAACGGTGTTTGCGCCGCGCTTACGGATATGGAGGAAGATATGAGCTTGCTTGACTACTACCTGAATAACACGTGCGCACTGATGGAAAAGAAGCGCACCCCGGATGGTGAGGGCGGCTGGGTAACGGAATGGGCACAGGGCGCGGAGTTTGACGCGGCTATTATTCTGGATACCTCCATGCAATCCAGAATCGCGGAGAAGGAGGGCGTTACCAGCGTGTACACCATTACCACCCGCCGCGCGAATCCGCTTTCTTTCCATGATGTATTCAAGCGGCTTTCCGATGGTGCAATTTTCCGGGTGACGAGCAACGGGAGCGATAAGCAAGCGCCCACGGTCGGCACTTTGGATATGTGCCAGGTTACCGCCGAGAAATGGGAGCTGACAAAATGACGGCAACAGAAGCGCTCTACAAGTTTTTTTCCGGCTTTAATCTACCCGCGTATCCGGATACAGCGGTACCGAGCGACACAGTAATGCCCTACCTAACCTATTCGGTCTCCGTCGGCGGGTGGGGCGATATGGCGAACTCGCTGACGGTAAAGCTGTGGTATCACACGGAGAAAGAGGCAGAGCCGAACGCCAAGGCAGAGGAAATTTCCCGCGCGATAGGACGTGGAGGCATTCAGCTGCCTTGTGATACCGGCACAGTTTGGCTTATGCGCGGTGAGCCGTGGTGCATCAATTCTACATTTGAGTCAGATCAATCCATCAAATTGCGGCAACTGAACGTTGCCGCAATTTTCAATACCATATAGGAGGAAATCAATGAAATTTACACAGATTCCGCAGGATACCTTTAAGGAGCTTGTGCTGAATGCCGGTGTTCTGCTTTCGGCCTTTTCGCCTGATACGGCGGAAGTCGCCGACGGCACTATTATTGGCGCTACCAGCGGCGGATTGACCTTCGCGGCAACGCCCAGCTTCTCCGATTTCGGCGAGGATATCGATAACTGCCCCAAGAACACGAAGGAGTTGAAACGGCTGGAAAGCTGGGAGGTGAAGCTTAGCGGAACTTTCGTATCTGTGAACGCCACTAACGCAAAATCGATGGTGGCCACCGCTGATGAAGCCGCCGGGAAAATCACGCCCAGAAACGATATTGCCACCGAGGATTTCAAGGACATCTGGCTTGTGGCCGACTACTCCGATAAAAACGGCGCGAAAAAGGGCGGCTATCTGGCCATCCATATGCTGAACGGCCTTTCTACTGGCGGTTTCCAGCTGAAAACCGGCGACAAGAGCAAAGGCCAGTTCGCGTTCGAGTTCACCGGCCATTATTCCATCACGGCGCAGGATACGCCGCCTTTTGAGATTTACGTGAAGGCCGGAGAGGCCGAATCCGCTACGCTGTAGGAGGCTAAGCATGAGAAAATTATCTCAACTTGGCACCGACGAGTGCCTGGACGTGTTGTGCGAGATTACCCCGCACATTGTGAATCTCGTTTCTGACGAGGAAATTATGAACGCCATCGGCAAGCCGGTGGACAAGAAAAACTCCACGAAGGTTGGCGTTATGCTGATTGGTGCGCAGAGGATTACCACCGTTGTCCCGTTGCTGCTGAAAACGCACCGCGCCGACATTTATGCTATTTTGTCCATCATGGGCGAAAAGAGTATTGAGGAAGTGGCTGCACAGAGTACCATGGCGACGCTTTGGCAAATCAAGGAGCTTTCCAACGATAAGGAACTGCTGAGTTTTTTCAAATCGTGGGGGCGTGGGGAGCAGAGCGAATAATCAGCGCACTGTGCGCCCTCCCCAGAGTACGGGCGAGGGCGTACCTCTCCATTCTTCCCATGGAATTGAAAAAGCAATGCGAACGCGAAATTCTTCGGCGCTACGTTACCGACGGTATCCAGATGATAACGCAAAACACGGCGGGGTGTGACAAGCGATTGTATCTATCTATCGGATACGAGGATATCATCAGCCCGAAGCCGGTGGAAAACCGGTCTGCGGAGGATATCGTGGCGGATGTGATGAAAAATGCCGGACTGAAACTGGTGACGAAAGGCGGTGGGCAGGATGGCGGCTAATGTATTTGAACTGTTTGCGACGATTTCGCTGGATACAGATGAATATGAGCGTAAACTAAAGGATTCTGAAAACAAAACAAGCACATTCGCCGACGTTCTGAAAGCCAACCTTGCCAGTGGCGCGATTATCGCCGGAGTAAAGAAGCTTGCCGGGGTAGTTGCAGACGTTGGCAAAGCGGCCTATACAAGTTACGCGCAGCATGAGCAGCTCACGGACGGTATCAAAAAACTGTATGGAGATGCTGCACAGGCTGTAATTTCCAACGCAAACGGCGCGTACAAATCCGCCCAAATGTCCGCAAATTCGTACATGAGCAATATTATGGGATTCTCTGCGGCGCTGGTGGAATCTCTTAATAAAGATCAGAAAGAAGCGGCTAAAGTAGCAGATACGGCGCTCAGGGACGTTGCCGATAATGCCAACGCTTTCGGTAAATACACCGTTGAGGAACTGGCCGGAGTTTATCAAGCTTTGGCAAAAGGCCAGTACCAGACGCTGGATAATCTGATGCTTGGATTTGCCGGTACAAAAGAAGGACTTCAACAGCTGCTGGATAAGGCTAACGAGCTGAACGAGGAGCAGGGCATACATACGCAATATTCGATTGATAATTTCGCGGATATTGTGAACGCAATCCACAAAGTTCAGGAAGAAATGGGCATTGCCGGAACGGCATCAGGAGAAGCAGCAAACACCATTGAAGGATCTACTGCCATGGCAAAGGCCGCATGGGAGAACCTTGCAACTGGCATGGCTGACAGCAGCGCCGACATGGAAGGACTTACCAAGGACTTTGTAGACAGCGTATTTACAGCCGGGCGGAACATTATACCCCGTGTACAGCAAATTGTTACCGGCGTTGGAACTGCCACGGCAGAAGCTATTTCGTATCTCCGGGAAACGAATAGCGCTATTGATCTTCTCGTCACGGCGTTTGAGTTCGCGGCCACAGCGGCAACCGTTGCCGGTACTGCAATCGGGGTGAATATGGCCGGAAAAGCCATTGCAAATATCGCCACGATATTCACGGCAAATGCGTCGGCGCTTGCGTTTTTCACAGCGGAAAGCGGGAAAGCGGCAGTCGCGGAAGCCACGCTGAAAGGTGTGTTTTCCGTCAGTGAAATAGCCGTTGGTGTACTCACCGGGAAGATTTCCCTTGCGACTGCGGCGCAGTATGCATGGAATACGGCTATAAACGCGAACCCCATTGGCTTGATTGCCGCTGCTGTTGCGGCTCTGGCGATTGGCATCGGCAAGGCAACCAAGGCGCACAAGGAGTACGTCAAAGAGCTAGCCGGAGAGCCGCAGACGGTAGAAGAAGCACGCGCAAAGGTAGAAGAGCTTGAGCAGCAGTACGAGGAAGCTTCAAAAGCCAGGTTGGAAATGTTCACGTCCGATGCTGGTTTCAGCGGCGACACCGTCGAGATGGAGAGATTAGCCGAAGCCATAAAGCAGGCGAAGCAGAATCTTGCCGATTTGGAAGCGCAGGAGCAGGCCGCCGCCGAGGAAGCGGCAAAGCCCGCAAATGTGATAAAGGCTGCTTCTGAGGAATATGCGGCCGCTGCACAGTCCATTTTGGAGGATTACCAGAATACCTATACCACCATCTATAACGGGCTGCATGATGCGGGATCTGCGTTTACCAGCGTAGTAGAGGCTACGGAGATTTCATGGGCTGATGCTATGGCAAATATCAACGCAAACACCGCAGTGCTTGATAAGATGGACGAGAATTTTGCTGTTATTTCTGCTGCGGCAAACGACGCCGGGGTTAACATTGACGGCTTTTCCCAGTACCTTGCATCCATGAGTACCGAAGATGCCGCCGGAGTTCTTGCCGCATTAAGGACAGAGTTGGACAAAGTTGAATGGGGTTCCGCTGACGCAACAGTCCTATTCAATAATCTCGCCACTAGTATCAACAAATATGCGGAATCCGGTACCGGGACGGCTGATGGGCTGGCATTGGCGGTGGAGAATGTAAAAAGCCGTATGCAGGAAGCCACAGACAGCTACGTGGAAAAGGTGGGCGACCTTGACCAGGAGGCGGCGGCTACAGAGGCGGCAACCAATACTATGAGTGGGCTGGTTGCCGGTATCGACAGCAGCACGCCGGGAGTTCTGGCTAAGATGGATTCTCTCGCATCACAGATGAAAGGCCGGTTAACGAATAGCTTTTCCGGGTTCGTCCTAACGATAAATGCCAGGGTCAAAGGGAGCAACGTTCCCGGAGCGAAGAGCGGCCTTGACTATGTACCATACGATGATTACCTAGTACGCCTACACAAGGGGGAAAAAGTTCTAACCGCTGAAGAAGCGCGGGCATATAGGGCTGGAAAGTCTGCGGGTGCGTCCGACGGGGCGGACTACGACGGAGCGGGGGTTTTTGGCGGTTCGCGTGGTGTGACGATCATCCAGAATATCCAGTCCGTTGCACAAACGCCTGTTGAACTGGCAGCGGCTACAGAAGCGTATTTCACGCAAGCGAGGTGGACGATTTGACGAACTTCAACAATTTAAGCAAGTTGTTCCGCTACGTGAACGAAAACGGGGATAGCGTTACCTTTGATTATGCCGGAGGATATCTTATCAATAAGCCCACGGGCATTGATACGGTAACGGTATCCCTGTCCCAGGCGAAGGGCATTAACCAGACGGGCGCGACGATTCAGAGCAAAAACGTTCAGCCCCGGCCTGTAAATGTCAACGGGTATCTGGTGGGAGACGGACAAACAGCGAATAAAGAAAAGTTGCTTTCCGTCATCCGCCCCGATATTTCCGGGAAGCTATATGCGGATGATTACTATCTGAATGTTTGGCCTACGGCGACACCCAACATTGAGGCGAAACAATGGGGCGCGCAGTTCCAGTTTTCCCTTTTGGCGGCGTATCCGTATTGGTGCAAGGACGATTCCGCAGCGGTAACGTTGTCCGGCATTCAAAAGCTATTCAAATTCCCGTGGAACATTTCAAGGCCGTATCGTTTCGGCCAGCTGTTTGAAGCAAAATTTATCAATGTGGAGAATCGCGGCCAGGTTCCCGTCCCGTTTAAGGCTACGCTCTCGGCGAGCGGTGACGTGGAAAATCCGAAAATCACCAACGCCGCGACGGGGAAATTCCTGCTGATAAATAAAACTATCGTCAGCGGGGAGCGGCTGGTTGTAGAGATCACACACGATCGGACAACTGTAACGTCATCCGTCGACGGAGATTGCCGGGGCGCGTTGAGCCTGAAAAGCACTTTGTTTCAGCTGGAAGTTGGGGATAATGTGTTGAAGCCGGAAGCGACAAGCGGGCTTGCGAATTTGCAGGTGGATATTGATTTCGCAACGGAGATCGTGGGGATTTCGCTATGAGCTTTGAAATCTATAAAGAGGACTTTTCCACCCGGTACGAAATCCGGCACGCAATCAGTGTTATCATGAATATTTACTACAACGATATCGGAAAGCTGATACTGGTTGCGCCGGTAAGCGACTACAACATTAATGTGCTGAAAGTCGGCAATCTCCTGTATGATACGAGCAGAAACGTAACATTTGTGATAGAAAACACAAAGATTGACACGACCACGAACCGCATAACGGCGAATGGATACACCGCGAACTGGCTTTTGAATAAGCGCATCATTGCATCGGAATACCACATGACAACTATTGAGACGGGCGTGTACAAACTGATAAGCGATAATCTCCGAGGCATGACAAGAATCCAGGTTGCACAGGCAACCGGGATGACCGATAAAACGGACAATGTTTTCATGGGCGGGAATTTGCTGGATGAAATTATCCCGTTTCTTGAAGAAAAAGGCATAGGCCACACAATGGAGTGGAACCCCGACGACATGACACACACTTTCCGCCTTTACAAGGGGCGCGACCTGACGGCTGGCATTCACGCTATTGTCTTTTCGGAGGAACAGGGAAGCGCAAAAGACCTTGTGATCAACGACGACGATTCCACACTTTGCAATGTGGCCTATGTGCAAGGAAGCCTTAGCGGCACAGACAACACATTCGTTGAGATCGTTGGTGATATCACCGGAGACAATCGCCGGGAAGTGTGGTTCAATACAGCCGTTCGGCAGGAAAATGACGAATCTGAGGCTGATTGCAAAGCCCGTGCGCGTGCTTATGGACAGATGGAGCTGGGGAAGCGTATCCGGCGAAAGTCCTTTTCCGTATCCATCGCCCCGGAAGACCTGGGCAAGTATTACGCTCTGGGGGACATTGTATCGTGCGTATCTGCTCGGTTTGGGGTATCGTTCAGCGCCCGGATTACGGGAATTAAGTACACCTTGGATAGCAACAAAGCCCGGACAGAAGTTATCCTGGGCGACCCTATTCTTACAGCATTGGGGGCAATGAAATTAAATGGCTAATATCAAAAGTTTTCCCAACAACCAAGATACATACATAGGCGCAGAAGATGTTATGCGCTGGCATCATGGCCGCACATCCGGCGTTTTTGCCGCTGGCAGTAATGCGTCCGTGCAGGCGCTTTCCACGCCCGGAATGGCAGTGGAAGTCTCAGACGGCACCGGATGGATGGCGAATTCCGGCAGGAACGGCATTGTGTGGTGGATTGATAATGAATCTGTTGACGGTGCCAAATTGCAGCTTGCCGTTGACGCGGCAGATGGCGTTCTGAATCGGATTGATCGCGTAATCGTGGAGTGGAAAACCACAAACTACGTGGACTATCCGGAAGTGAAAATCTTGAAAGGCGCAAAATCAGGGACGGCAGCAGCCCCGGCGCTGACGAACAACAGCACAATCCGGCAGATCAGCCTTGCGCGGATTTCCGTTGCAGCCGGTACAACTGCTATCACCGCTTCCATGATTACGGATGAACGGCTTGACGCTTCGGTGTGCGGGCTGGTGACGGAAAAGGTGGGCATTGATACAAGCACAATGCAGAGCCAGTTTTCCACTCTCCTGCAAGAAACGCAGGCGCAAGTAAAAGATGTGCTTGATGATACCACGGCGCAAGCCACATCGGTGCTGGATTCCATCAACCGGGAGTTGGCCGATCTGGAAGCCGGTACGGCGGTGGAGCTGAAAAAGCTTCTGTTCACGGATACCAGCGTACCGGTATCCGCGTTTGTGGCTGATTCTACATATCAGGATTACCCATTCCGCGCGGCAATCGCACTGACGGGAGTTCTGAACTCCATGATTCCAGAGGTGGTTCTTAGCGTGGCAGACGCAATTGACGGAAATTTTGCCCCTGTTGCGGCTACCTACAACGGCGGTGTGTATCTGTATGCCGCAAGCGCCCCGGAATCGGCAATTACGATTCCCACCATTATTTGCTGGAAAGGCGGTGCAAACATATGATTGGCAGAGTAAATACCGGGGGCGGTGGTTCCGGCGGCACCCTTACCGTCACAGCCCCGGCGAACGTCACGGTAACCGTTTCCAAGGACGGCAAGACAAAGGCCAAGAACTCCGGCACCAGCGGCGTGGTGGTGTTCAAGGGGCTTGCGAGTGGTACGTGGACTGTTACTATCACCGGCGACGGCAAGACTGCTCAAAAGAATGTTATGATTACGACAGACTACAGCACGGCAATTTCGTTTAACACTATCCCCGAATTTACTTACACAGGCGACTACGAGATTGTCAATGATTCTGACGAGCCTATCACCGTATCTCAGGGCAACTGGAAAATCCGCTTCCTCACCTCCGGCACGCTGACGTTTACCAATCTCAACGGTGCAGAAAACGGTATCGACGTCTTCCTTGTCGGGGGAGGAGGAGCTGGCGGTAATGGTGTCTGGGCTAACGGATATGTCAAGCCAGATCAGCGAGGCGGAGGGGCAGGAGCCGGGTACACCATGACAAAAACAGGTGTTTCAGTGACCATAAACACACCATATTCTATCAACATCGGTGCCGGTGCGGCAGCCCCATGGAGAGACCCAAAAGAAAATGGAAGCGCCGGCGGAGACACATCTGCCTTTTCATTTACGGCAAAAGGAGGCGGAGCGCCCAAAGGTGGTTCCGGCGCAAATGGCGGTTCTGGTGGTGGAAATAGTGGTCATGAGGGCGCCACCGATGGCGGCGGTGGAACAAACGCCGGAGCTGGCCAAGGCACCACCACAAGAGAATTTGGAGAGAGCACAGGTAAGCTGTATGCTACTGGCGGCAGCGGTGTCTCTAAGAAGAATGGGCAAGCAAACACTGGCGACGGTGGCAGCGGAGGAAAATATACTGAAACTTCTAATGGGGCTGCTCCGAGCGGTGGCTCCGGCGGTTCCGGCATCGCCATCATCCGCAATACAAGGGGGGCTGCATAATGGCAAAATCAATGGCACTTATTGAAAACAGCACCATTGTCAATATGCTGTGGTGCTCCGATTCCGAGCCTGAAACTGAATCCCTAATCAACCCCGCAGACCGTCCCGTGGCTATCGGCGATACCTACAGCAATGGTAAATTCTATCGGGACGGGGTTGAAATTCTCACCCCGCTGGAAGAGGCGTTGAAAAAGAATGCCGAGTACGAAGACGCTCTATCCGAGATTGAAACCGCTCTGGGGGTGACTACATGACCATCGAAGAACGCAAAAACGCTATCCTTGCAAAAATCAGGGAGATAAAAGCCAGCGGTGGTGAGGAACAGCTGAAAGAGCTGGATGAAGCCTACAAGAAAGGGGTTGACAGCCTGTGACCCAGGAGGAAAGAAAAAGCATCATGTATGCCCAGGGGCGGGCAAACGCACTTGCATTGCAGGAGAAAGCCCCGAAGATGACAGGCACCGAACTGAACGCGGCGGATAGCGACATTCCCGGTTTCAAGGCTGCTGTCGCAAACAAAAACATGTTGGAGCGCAAGGCCGGGTTTGTGTGTCAGTCGTCTGCTGGCCGTGTGGTGCGGCTTGTGCAGCCCTATGACAGCACGATCTACACCCAGGAGCCGGAGGAACTTCCCGCACAGTGGGGGTTTGCCTGGAGTACCGACCCTGCAAAGGCGTTGCCGTTCGTTGCCATATCTACCAGTCCATATAATAAGGGAGATTGCTGCACGGAAGGCGGTAAAGTGTACCGCTCAACGTTGGACAATAATGTATGGTCACCGTCCGCATACCCCCAGGGCTGGAAAGAGGTGAACGTATGACGGTAAAGCAAATTCAGTGCCTGTTGACTTACCTTGGCTATTCTCCTGGCACAATTGACGGCATTGAGGGCAGGAATACCCAAGGGGCGATTCGGGCGTTTCAGGCCGACTATGGGCTTACTGTGGACGGGATACCGGGGGCGGCTACCCAGAAAATGCTGATTGGTGCCATTGCCGGGACGGCGGTAAAGGTAGAGAAACCGGAGAGCAGCGACGCGCCGAAAACCGGGACGTTCTGGGACGATATCCGGTATTTCACCCGGGAGGAGTTCCGGTGCCAGTGCGGCGGGAAATACTGCAACGGCTTCCCCGCAGAACCCGCAGAGGAAACCGTCCGCATGGCCGATGAGATACGCCGCCGGGCGGGGGTTCCCCTGAATGTGAATTCCGGTGTGCGGTGCAAGCGGCACAATGCCGAAGTGGGCGGAGTATCCAACTCCCTGCACACCACGGGACAGGCCGTAGACCTCTCAGGGGCTATCTCCCCGGAGAAGCTGTATGCCATAGCCCAGGAGGTACAGGCTGAGAAAATCCCTGGGCGGGGCGGCCTGGGGCTGTACGGATGGGGGATTCACGAGGACAACGGGAAGTACAGCCGGTGGATCTGATGAGAAGGGAGTATGCCAATGGAAGAAGCTGAGATCACCAAGTGGATTTCCGCTGTAGAGCAGCGGGGGAAATCCAACTCTCACCGTCTGGATGCGCTGGAAAAGCAAACGGAAGCGCTGAACACGCTGGCAACGTCTGTTGCGGTGATGGCTGAACGTGTGGAAGTTACCGGGGTTAAGGTTGACGGCCTTTGCGCGGACGTGCAGGAGCTGAAATCCGAACCCGGCAAGCGGTGGAAGTCGGTGGTAGAAAGGGTCATATACATCATCGTAGCCGCTGTTGTGGGGTTTATTCTTGCTCGGCTTGGGCTGGGCTGATTTTTAAGGAGGAAAACAAAATGATTAACTGGATTGTACGTATCAAGAACAAGAACTTCTGGCTGGCCGCGATTCCCGCGCTGCTTCTGCTGGTGCAGACGGTGGCCGCCCTGTTTGGCTTTACGCTGGATTTGGGTGAAATCGGCGACAAGCTGCTGGCCGTGGTGAACGCCGTGTTTGCCCTGCTGGTGATTCTGGGCGTGGTCAATGATCCTACCACCGCCGGTATCGCTGACAGCAAACAGGCAAGAACTTACATTTCTCCCAAGGAGGACTGATGTGACAAGTGGATAAAGTCCCGTGGAATCGGGTGATTCTGGATGAGTTCTGTTCCCTGGCGATTCTTACGCCGCTAGAGGAAAAGATCATCCGCACCCGAGCCGCCGGATGGAGCCGTGTACAGCAGTGCCACGCTTACGGCATGTCCCTTGCCACATTAGATAGGTACATTAGGAAGTTGAAAAACTCCTATAACAGTGTGCAGGAGTATAGCTACATACTCCCGAAAAACATAGACTTCTGATAGCTTTTTGAAGGATATGTGATTGTAAGTCGGTAGGGAAACGAGAGTTTCCCTACCGATTTTTTTGTTATTCTATAGGAAGAAAGGGGGCGTTGCCTATGGCTGGATTTCAAAGCTTTAATCCAAATCCCCGCGCCGCGAAAGTCGGCGACTGCGCAGTCAGAGCTGTGGCAAAGGCTCTTGGAATTGACTGGTATCAATCATACGTTGAGCTGGCCAGCGAGGGGCTGACCCAATGCGATATGCCTAGCGCAAATAACGTATGGGGCGCGGTGTTACGGCGGCACGGATTCAGGCGGGCGGCAATCCCGGCGGAATGCCCGGATTGCTACACCGTAGGCGATTTTATCCGGGAATACCCTGACGGAATCTACGTTGTCGCGCTGAAAAACCACGTTGTTGCCGTAGAAAACGGCGTTTTGTACGACACTTGGAACTCAATGGACGAAAATCCTATCTATTTTTGGAGGCGTGAATGATGGCAAATCCTTATATGCAGCCCAACTACCAATCCGGCTATTTTCAGCCCAACTATTTCCAGCCGCAAATGCCAATCGGGCAACCGCAGATGCCCGCACAACCCCAACAGCCGCCCCTTGATGACCGAATTTGGGTAGCTTCGGAATCTGCGGCGGAGGCGTTTATCGTCACGGCAAACGGATTTGTGCGGCTCTGGGACAGCAACAAGCCTGTATTCTACGAAAAGCGGACGGACGCGCAAGGGCGACCAATGCCAATTGTAGCGTATGAATACAAAATCCGGGACGCAGGAGCTACCCCGGAGGCAGTCAGCGCAGGATTTGAGCAGCGGCTTTCCGCTGTAGAGGAACGGCTGAACCAGCTGACGGAGGGAAAACGCGATGCCAAGAAAGCGGAGGTAAAACGCAATGATGCCTAATCCTATGCAGATGATTTCCCACTTTCCCCAATTTATGCAGCAGATGAGGGGGCAAGACCCGCAGCAACTGCTTAATCAGCTTGTACAGAGCGGGCGTGTAAACCAGCAGCAGCTTAACCAAGCCCAGCAAATGGCACAGCAGATGCAGGGGCAGTTTGAGCAATTCCGGGGCATGTTCGGCTTCGGAGCGCCTAGGAGGTAAACAATAATCTGGCCAGATTTTGTTATATTTTTCATCTTTTGAAAGGAGAACAAAATGAGTATTACAGCAAGTGAAATGACCCCCGCTGATATCAGAGCTGTCACCGATGGCAACAACGGCGGCTATGGCGGAGGCTGGGGCGGTGATTGGTCTGCATGGATCATCATTTTCCTGATCTTCGGCTTCTTCGGCTGGGGCGGCAACGGCTGGGGCGGAGGCTTTGGCGGCCGTGGTTCCGGCGCTGGCGTGGTGGACGGGTATGTTCTCGCGTCCGATTTTTCCAACATCGAGCGGAAAATTGACGGCGTGAACAACGGCATTTGCGACGGCTTCTATGCCATGAATACAGGTATGCTGAATGGGTTTGCAGGCGTGAACCAGAATATCAGCAACGGTTTCCAGGCGGCGGAGCTTTCCCGGTGCAATCAGCAGGCTGCCTTGATGCAGCAGCTTTTCCAGATGCAGATGGCAAATCAGGAGTGCTGCTGCGAAAACCGCGCCGCTATTCAGGGCGTGAACTACAATCTGGCTACCCAGAGCTGCGACACCCGGAACACCATCCAGAACACCACCCGTGATATCATCGATGCCATGAACTGCGGTTTCCGCTCCATCGACCAGCGCTTGACTGCCCAGGAGCTGGCGGCGAAAGATCAGAAAATCGCCGATCAGAATCAGCAGCTGTTTATGGCACAGCTGGCCGCTTCCCAGAATGCCCAGAATCTCACGATCAAGGGCTATGTGGAGAACCAGTTCGCGTACTACAATCCCCGCCCGGTTCCCGCTTATCAGGTGCAGAATCCCAACTGCTGCTACGGTAACGGCTACGGCTGCGGGAGCGTAGCGTAAGGAGGGACTAGCATGGCGGTTGAACTTACTGCGAACGCTGTCCAGGCGGTGCCCGTCGGACAAAACGTGCTGTTTACCGATGCGCCGGTGAAATGCGGGCGAGGGTATGTTGTTCACCGTGAAGGCGCTGGGCTGGTGACACTTCGCGGCATTTGCAATGGATGTTCCCCGATTGCGCGGTATCGCGTGCTTTTCGTGGGAAATATCTCCGTGCCTACCGGCGGAACCGCTGGGGCTATCAGCGTAGCGCTGGCGCTGGGCGGTGAAGCGCTTCCCACCACTACGGCGACGGCAACACCCGCCGCCGTTGGAGACGCATTCAACGTGGCAACCTCCGCGTTTGTGGATGTTCCCCGTGGGTGCTGCGTAGCGTTATCCGTGCGCAATGTCTCCGCGCAGGCAATCGATGTTGCCAACGCCAATCTGATGATTGAGCGCGTGGCCTAGGAGGTGAAATTATGAAGCACTGGGAACAGCTGAGAGATACACTTTGCCGGGAACTGGACGAAATCGCCGAAAAAGGCGAACTGTCCGCCGGTGATCTGGAAACCGTGGACAAGCTGACGCACACCATGAAGAATCTGGATAAGATTATGATGGGTGAAGGATACAGCAGCGCCGGTGACTGGTACGCCATGGGGAACTATGGACGGGATGGCTACAGATCCGATTACCGCGACGGCGTGAGCTATCGAGGCCGTAAACGCGATAGCATGGGGCGCTACAGCCGCGCAGACGCCAAGGAAGATATGGTGGATAAACTGCGGCGCATGATTGATGAAGCGCCGGATAGCCGGACGCGAGAGGCTCTGGAAAAGGCCGTCCGTTGTATGGAGGATTAAAAAAATGTTGGCAGAGCGGGATTTGCTGGAAACAATCGAAGAATGTAAAGCGGTGAAGCGCCAAACTGCGGCGACATGCCAGTTAATGGCCTCGTGCTATACCATTCTAGATCACATGTTTCCAGGACATTCCCGCTCTGCTGATATTTCCCCCGTAAGCCTGTATTCCTCCGCTCCTGCGCCACAAAATGATGAAATATCCGGGAGCGAGTTCGCAATTGCCGCAAATTCAGCGGGAATGAAACGGCTATTAGAAGTGATGGACGAACACATGGAGTGCGTTCGGCTGATATACCCCAAAGAATACGCGGCGATTATGCGGCGGCTCAGAGAATGAGCGGCAAAATTCCGTTGCCAATCCGTTGCCAATTTGCACCATAAAAACGTACCACACGCGGAGAAATATTAAAATCTGTGGTAATATTTTCTCGTAGAATAGTTCGGAGAACGTGGGAATGTAGCTGATAAAGCAATAAAAAAGCCCTAGAATAAGTTTCTAGGGCTTTTTTGTTTGGTGCGAGTGGTGATACAGAACTTTTTGAAAAAGCCAGTAATATCAACGGTTTTCAAGGCGGACGAGTAGCAAATAACTTGTATATATCCCCTTTTTGGGCGACTGTTTTTCAGACAGCCGCCTTTTTTCTATACCCAAATTCAAGTGTTGTGATTAGGGTGGAAAATCTGTGTTTTCTTTCGCCGTGGCTTGCGCTCTGAACAGGGTGCGGGTGTTTTCCCATGCGGGAGACGGCGGAGGCGTGCAGGCAGACAAAACGCCAAAAATCAACACTTTTCATTTTCAGAGGAAGGAGGTGCGAAGATGGCTGTATTCCGTATCGAAAAGACCAGGGATTACACGGTCATGTCCAACTATCACCTGCGGGATATGTCGCTGTCGCTGAAAGCGAAGGGACTTCTATCCCTTATGCTGTCCCTGCCGGAGAATTGGGACTACACCATGAAGGGGCTTGCCCGCATCTGCAAGGACGGCATCGACAGCA
>OHOZ01000186.1_pt1 | contig 41146 bp, 35 predicted proteins | sample 1569931 | NCBI WGS metagenome assembly OHOZ01 (sample SAMEA3879572, study PRJEB24766) | human gut metagenome | biome: human-associated habitat; feature: feces | place: USA | collected 1985/1987
AACTCGCGACCCTAACCTTGGCAAGGTTATGCTCTACCAACTGAGCTATTTCCGCGTTTGCGGTTGCAAAGGTAGATATTTTCTCTAAACCTGCAAACATTCCGGCTATTTTTTTCGCGAAGAAAAGTACACGTCTATCCCTGTATACACAGCAGTTTTTTGATTATCAGCTCATTCTATCCCGATAATCTTCATAAAAAAATTGCCTGAATATTTCCGCTTTCCCTTCTTTTGTCCACATTGCAATGGCAGGATGGTGGATTCCATTGAACATATTTGTTTTTACCATCGTGTAGTGAATCATATCTTCGAAGACAATACGCTCTCCGATTTGCAATTCATGGTCAAAACTCCAGTCGCCCATATAGTCACCACTCAAACATGAATTTCCACCCAGGCGATATACATGGCAACCGCCGTTATTTCCCATTTCAGCACCACGTACGGCAGGCTGGTAAGGCATTTCAAGACAATCGGGCATGTGACAGGTAAAACTCACATTAAGAATAGCGGTACGGATACCACGGCTTTCCACAATATCCACTACCTCAGAAGCCAACACACCGGTCTGCCAGGTAAAGGCAGAACCAGGTTCAAGGATAATACGCAAATGCGGATGACGGACACGCAAATTTTTCAGCAGTTGAATAAGATGCTCCACGTCATAATCTTTACGCGTCATCAGATGCCCACCTCCCAGATTCAACCATTTAATTTGCGGAAACCAACGAGAGAATTTTTCCTCCAGATGTTTTAATGTCCGTTCCAGTTCATAAGATGAAGATTCGCAATGACAATGACAATGGAAACCTTCAATACCTTGTGGCAGAGCCTCAGTCAATAAATCCGCTGTTATGCCGAAACGAGTGCCGGGAGCGCAGGGATTATAAAGTTCCGTTTCCACTTCAGAATATTCCGGATTAATACGAATACCACAAGAGATGCCACTCCCCTCTTTCACGACCTCCGGATAGAAACGGCAGAACTGCGACAAAGAATTAAAAGTTATATGACTACTGCAACGCATGATTTCAGGAAAATCAGCTTCCGTATAAGCGGGAGAATAAGTATGCGCCTTACTACCGAATTCTTCCAGTGCCAGACGCGCCTCGTATACCGAACTTGCCGTAGAGTGCTCTATATACTCCCTGAATATGGGAAACGAACGCCACATGGCAAAAGACTTGAATGCCAGGATAATTTCTACTCCGGCACGATCGGCAACGCTTTTTATAAGGGCGAGGTTCTTTCTCAGCAATTCTTCCTCCATGATGTAGCATGGAGAGGGGAAACAATTGAAATCTATCATAAATAGTATTTTTTCATTTAACCGATAATCTTAAAACGGGCAAAGCGCAATAAAAGTTGCTTGTCGCCCGCATTCTTGAAATGAATAGTCGCTTTGGCATTATCACCATTGCCTTCTACCTTCATCACTTCTCCCAGTCCAAAACGTTCGTGCTCAATAAGCTGCCCCGGCTGCACAGCCATTGCCGAAGCGGAAGACGGCGCGGCAGGTGATGCGGACGGAGTCACCCGTTTCAAATTGCGCGGCACGCTCGGAGCAATAATCTGTTGCTTGGGACGCTGGGGAGTTTCCTTTTCAGCGTTATACAATGACTCGCGGGTATGAGGCGAACGAGAGAACCCGCTACTATTTTCCCTACGGAAATGTACCGCCTCTTCATCAATCTTACTGCCCAACCCCGCATCCTGGGGCAAGCGAAGGAAGCGGATATCAATATCTTTCAGAAAGCGGCTGGGACTGCCGAATTCCATTTTCCCATAGCGGAAACGGGTGCGGGCATACGAAAGAAAACAATGTTCTTCCGCACGAGTGATGGCCACATAAAATAAACGCCTCTCCTCTTCCAGCGCACGGGGAGAATCTCCCACCATACCGCTGGGGAAAAGATTTTCTTCCATTCCCACCACAAATACATTTCTAAATTCCAGCCCTTTGGCAGAATGGACGGTCATAAGCGTTATTTTCTCATCATCCTCATTATCCGAATCCTGGTCAGTCAGCAATGATACTTCCGATAAAAAGTCTGTCAGTGAAATATTAGGATTACCCTCTTCCAAGCGCAAAGCACAGAAATCGCTCATGCCATTCACTAATTCCTCAATATTCTCTTTACGGCTAAGATTTTCCGGTGAATTGTCTTGGCAGACGTCATTAATAATGCCGGATTGACGGATAATCTCCGTACCAATCTCATAGGCATTCTTCTCCATTATCCCTTCTATAAATCCACCAATCAGGTCACGGAAGCCCTGCAGTTTAGAGTGCGTGCCTTTATTTAAATTCAATCCATACGTCAGCGGCTCACAGAGCACAGCCCAAAGACTGATATTATTTTCCGTAGCAGCGGTGATAATTTTGCCTACCGTCGTATCTCCAATACCACGGGCCGGATAATTGATAATACGCTTGAACGCTTCCTCATCATTAGGATTGACCACCAGACGGAAGTAAGCTATCACATCCTTTATTTCTTTGCGCTGATAAAAAGACAAACCGCCATAAATGCGATAAGGCATACCCCGCTTACGCATAGCTTCCTCAAATACACGGCTCTGCGCATTGGTCCGATAAAGTATGGCGAAATCCGAATAGGCGTAATGCTCCGAACGACGCAACTCAGCAATCTTATTGACTACAATATCTCCTTCTTCCACATCACTGTATGCCTGAAACACACCGATGGCTTCCCCTTTCTCCTTTTCAGAGAAGACTTCCTTACGTATCTGCCTTTCATTCTTTTCAATCAAACTGTTGGCAGCGCAGACAATGGTTTGCGTAGACCGATAGTTCTGTTCCAGCTTGAATACTTTCGTATTGGGGTACACTTTTGTAAAATACAATATATTGTCAATATCTGCCCCCCGGAAAGAATAGATACTCTGCGCATCATCTCCAACCACACACACGTGCTGATGATCCTTTGCCAACTGCAACACAATACTGTGCTGGGCATAGTTGGTATCCTGATACTCATCTACCAGAATGTAGCGAAACTGTTCCTGATAACGCGCCAGTACTTCAGGATGATCTCTGAAGAGAATAAAAGTATAAAAGAGCAAATCATCAAAATCCATGGCATCCGCCTGCCTGCAACGATCCCAATAACGATGGTAAATATCCCGGATTGCAGGCATCTTGGCGGCACAATCCCCTTCATAAGCCTCTTTGTTGGCAGCATATCCCGCAGGAGACACCAGGTGGTTTTTCGCATTGGAGATGCGTGCCTGCACACTGCCCGGCTTATACACTTTCTCATCCAGCCCCATCTCCTTAATGATAGAGCGCACCAGACTCTTGCTGTCCGCCGTATCATAGATAGTAAACTGCGAGGTAAAACCGATGCTCGCAGCTTCCGCATGCAGGATGCGCAGGAAGATAGAGTGGAATGTACCCATCCACAAATGACGTGCCCGCTGTTCTCCCACCTGCCGGGCAATACGTTCTTTCATCTCACGGGCGGCCTTGTTGGTAAAAGTCAGAGCCAGGATATTCCAGGGCTGATAATCATTTTCCAGCAAATAGGCTATCTTATAGGTCAGCACCCGTGTCTTCCCGGAACCCGCACCGGCTATCACCAGCGACGGACCCTCGTTATAGAGCACTGCAGCGCGCTGTCCTTCATTCAATTCTTCGATATAATTCGTATTCATGTATGCAAAATTAAAAGAATCTTTTTATATTTGTACAATGTTATTCTAACTAAAATCACAGAGAACTATGGAACAAATTAAAAATATGCGACTTTATATTTCTTTTATGTGCCTGTTGGCATTCTTGTGCGCCTCACCTGCAATGGCGCAAAAACAGAGTAAAGTGGAAAAACTCTTGAAGTTTCTGGTAAACAACGAGAATGACAAGTTCACAAAAAACCGTGACAAATTAGACACAGAAACCGCAACCGCCTTTGAAGCGGAAGTCAAGCTGATCGATCTGTGCGACCAGATATGGAACCAGCAGGAAGTAACTGTAGCTAAGGATTATTTCCAGGCTTATGTAGATGCCACCAAAGGCAGTTTCCTCTCCATTTGCCAGGAAGCCGGCGTAGATCCCGGCGCTATCCGCAAACGTATGGAGAGCAGCATCAGCGCCATTCTGGATGAATATCCCAACAAGCTGGTCTATTCCGGCACATTGGTAGAAGCCGTCAAGGCATCCGGATACGAATTATCCGATGAAGTCAGCAAACATCTCTATGATGTGCATGAAGAGGAATTATGGAAAGACTTCGTGCGCAACAAGAATATTCCGAAATGCGAAAAATATCTGACTGAGTATGCAGATGGTAAGTATAAAGCAGAAGCCATGATAGAATACAATCGTCTGTTGTTCCAAACCGTACAGAAATCACCATCCGCCAGCAATTTTAAGAGATTCTTTGATCATGACCGTCTCAATACATTCTTCGACGGACGTTCCAAGCGGGAGTCCATGGCGCAAGCCCTCTCCCTCTACGACGATTATCTTTACGGAAATATCTGCAAAGCGCAGGCCATCGCTTCCATCAAGCAAGCCATTGCGGAATACGAACAGGCTTCTTATCTGAGCCCGTCCGACAAGAAATATACGAATACATTGGAGTACAAAAAGGACAGTATCGACTATGAGACTTTGAAGCTGGAAGTGAATTCCCCAAGCAAACTGGGGCTCATCAAAGAGTATCTCCAGACTCATAAATACAAGGAATTCCGCGACAAAGCCAATAAGTTGCGTGTGCCTTTCGAGCAACAACTGGTGTGGAGCAACCCCACTGTCATCCAGTCCTATAGCCGCGGACTCCTAATGAAGTCCAACGAAGTGAAAAATGGAAAGAATACTCAAAAGACCTACACGTATGACGAGAATGGAAGGTTGGTAAGTATCAAGGAGGTTATAGAAGATAAAGGAACCACCACCCTGCAGACCAACTTCCTCTACAACCCGCAAGGTAATTGCGTAGAAGAGGTGCAGGTGAACCAAAGAGGCATGAAGGAGGTTTATAAGCGCCTCCGCACTTTCAGCACGCTGGGCATAGTGCTTACCGATTCCACTTTCCACCAGAACGGAAAACTGACAGTGAGAAAATATCATCCGCAACTCAATCTTCCGACGGAAGAAACAAACTATGAGAAGAATGTTCCGGTATCCTCCGTTGTCAACCAATACGGCAAGAACGGACAGATAGTGAAACGGGAGGAAACTTTCCCGCTGATGAAAGACCCGCTTCCTACCCAGGTGAGCAAACAAACCGACGTGTACGAGTATGATCCTTACGGTTACCTGACTAAGATTACGTTTGAAAAGACCCTTGTCAACAGTGAAAAGACCAGCGGTTCGCTCATCTTCCTGTATGATGAGTTCGGCAACCAGATAGACAGTAATGCTTATTATGAATATGACAGCACCGGACGGTGGATACAGAAAACTGACCGGGGAGATGCCAAGAATACGGAGAAGATACAGGTGATTTATCAGTAATGCGAATCAGCCAACTGAGTTTAGTTCATTACGGTATAGAAAAGAAGGAAAGGAGTGATAAGGTGGTAAGGTGATAGGGTGATAAAGTAGCTGCGCTATATATCACAGAGCGTTATCCCGCTATCACCCTATCACCTTACCGCCTTATCACTCTTTGTTCAAAACCGTGCAGTAATACGCCGGATTGGGCGGTGGCGGTTCCCGAAGTATGGTTTCCGCATCAAAGCAGAGGCCGGGACATCCCGCAAGCCGGCATCCGGGATAATCCCTCAACAGCAGCATCACCAGCACGCGAAGGGAATGTTTCTGAAATTCAGTGCGCGTATCGGCCGGGTATCCTGCAGAGTCCACACCGCCTTCATAGCAGATTCCGACAGAGTTCCGTTGCAGTTTACCACACAGGGTTTTGATATCTCCGTTCTTTCTTATATAATAAGAATAACCTGTGCCGGAATTTTTCCAGCACAGGTTATTTGTTATCAGGTCATGTTCCGTATAGCAACGGTCAGCGCGGGTGGCGCTGCTACAAATGACAATTAAATCAATCCTTTCCATTAGACTTTTTTTGTAATTAAGACCTTCCCGTCATCGCATGCGCGCTAAACGCACCCAACACAGCCGAAGCCACTGCAATCACCACTTTCAGAATCGCATCCCAAGTAATTTTCTTTTTCACAACAGTCAAGGTTTAAATTAGTGTTCCGCTCCTACAGCATATCCCACACTGCGCAGCCTTTAATTTTCAATTTTCAACTTTCAATTTCTACCGCCTCCGGCGGTAGACTCATCCCAGCGGATTCTCGTCCAAATTTCCGCCGCCACCTTCTCCGCTGCCGCCGGAAGAAGAGCCGCCCTCCTTATCTTCCGGTTTTTCCAAGGCGAAGCTCACGTTTGCCAAGCTTCTGGTGGTGGCATTGGTGCCGTTCACCAATCTCAGCGCCTTATCCGGAACAAAGCGGATATTCACCTTCTTGATATTCCTCACCGTACAATCCTCCGACTTCGCCACTCCCGGACAACTGAAGGTCATGTGGAATGTCCCTAACTGATCCAGCTTCACCTTATTGCCATCGGCAAGGCTCTGCTGAATCTCCTCCATAATAGCCTCGAACACGTGCTTCACATCTCCCTTCGTCATCGCGCAGCTCTTCTGCACGGCAGCCGCAAGCGTATCGGTATCCACCGTCTTACACGTGCCGGGTTTCTGACGAAGATAAAAGAACTTGGGAGAATTGGCATCAGTCATAATCTTTCTACGAAGATAACGTTCTACTGTTACATCCATAAGTCAAATAAAATTAAGTTAAGGTTTAAGTTTATAAAATCTCTTCAAATCACTATGCAAAGATACAATATCAGAACCCGAAAGTCAAGTGTTTCACCATTTATTTTTCAATATTTTTTCTACACTTCCACTTCCTGAATAAATCATGATTTATAAATTATAAATCACGATTTCCCTCACTTCGCATGCCTCATCAGCCACTCCATCGGCGGCATATAATCCCCTATCTTCGTCAGGCTGGGGTTGTGGGCAAAGTAGATGTCGCCCGTCTCCCCATTGCGGTGTTTGGCCACAATCGCCACTCCCAGCCCTTCCGAAGGATATTTGCTCTTGCTCTCACTTTTCATATTGTGCATGGCCGGACGATAAAGCAGCATTACCATGTCCGCATCCTGTTCTATCGCCCCACTCTCACGCAAGTCGCTCAACGCCGGGCGGCAATCGGGACGTCCCTCGCTGGCACGGTTCAGCTGACTGAGCAGCAGTACCGGCACATTCAGTTCCTTCGCCATCAGTTTCGCCTTGCGGGCGGCCTGCGCCACCTCCTGTTCGCGATTGCGGTTATCCTGCCCCGCATCCATCTTGCACAGTTGCAGGTAGTCCAGGATAATCAAGTCGCACTCCCCCTTGCTCTGCAACATCCGCGCCACTCCGCGCACATGATCCATGCTCACCACCGGACTGTCGTCCACTCGGATAGAAAGCCCCGCCAGTTCCACCGAGGCTTCCCTCACCTGCCGCAACTCACTTGTATCGAGCTGCCCGTTGCGCAAGTGCGAAGGATTTACATCTTCCGTAGCTGCAAGCAGCCACCGGTCTCCCAGCCTCTCGCCCTGCATCTCCAGACTGAAAACCACCGTGTGGCATCCCGCCGCCGCAGCCGCCCGTGCCAGGTGCAGCGCGAAGGCCGTCTTTCCCACCGACGGACGCGCGGCGATGACAACCAGGTCGCCCTGCTGCCATCCACCCGTCATCTCGTCCAGTTCGGTCAGCCCGGTGGGAATGCCCGTGACGCCGTTCTTATTGTTCTCCACGCGAGCTTCCACCTGCACCAGCGTATCCTCCATCAGTTGCTCCATGCCCCGGAGATGGTCGGCGGTGCCCAGCGTCCCTTCCAGGCGGTCCAGCAAATTGTGCATACCCACCAGGATGTCCGCAATGTCCACCGACTGATCCGAGGCGGCAGCCAATTGCTTGTGCGACCCCAGTATCGCCTCCCGGCGGATGTACAGCTCCTTCAGTATGGCAACGTGATATTCCAGATGCGCCCCCGACGCCACACGACCGCTCAGGCGCGTCACGTTGTAAGCCCCTCCCGCCGCTTCCAGTTTGCCGCGGGCCGCCAGTTCGCTCTTCACGGTGAGGATGTCAATAGGCATGCCTCTATGGTTCATGCTCAGCATGGCGGAGAAAATCAGCCGGTTTGTCTCGTTGTAGAACACCTCCGGGCCAATCTTCCCGGCAATCAGCGGCATGGCTTCGCTCTCTATCAGACAGGCGCCCACCACCGCTTCTTCCATCTCCTCATCCTGAGGATTCCATATTTCCTTCATTTCCTGCAATTTACTGATTATCATTCATATTCATCCCTGAACAATCCGCCGTCCAGATAGCCGGCGGCTTGGCGGCAATACTTCGTGTCGCGCAGATGGAAGTAATAGTCCTCTATATGTTCCGTCGCCATTTTCCTGTCCGCTTGGGACAGTTTCTTCCAAATGCTGAAAGCACTTTCGCGGCTTTGCCTGGGCATATGGGTGATTTCGTGATATTCGTTCCAGAATTCGCAGAAAGACGCTTCGAGCGCGCCTGCACCGGCACTTCCGGTTATCTTCTTGCCCGTCCACACATCATATCCCGGTATGCGGATATGGGTGAGGGCATCCCCCTTCAGCTTCTCGATGTTGCCGTCCGCCATCAGCCTTCCGAAGAAGCGCCGGGTACGCCCGATGCTCCATCCCAGAATCTCCGACCAGTGGCGAAACGAGATCACCGATTCCCCACGTCCGCAGACGATGTCCGACTCCTGACGTTTCACCGTCGCTTCCGTATAGTTCACGTAGGTCAGCACTCTCAGAAAGGCCGCCATGTCTCCACTTGCTTCAGGACACTCCTCAAATGCTTTGAGCAGCAACGAACGGGGAATCATGACATAACCGGAAACTTTTAAATCATTAAATATATTCATAGTTGTTTTTTTATTTGCGACTGCAAAGGTAATGCAAGAAAGCCGCATCCGGTCTGCCCGATGCTTGATCCGGCTACAATCCGCTCTTTTCGGCTACAATTTCATACAAATGGCATCCTGAAGCGCTCCCCGGAAGCGCTCCCCGGAAACGCTCTTCGGAAGCGCTCTTCGGAAGCGAACTTTTTTTGAATCACTCCGTGTACCGGATAACCTATTGACAGCAAACATCTTACTTTTCCGCGTGAACCACCAACCGTACCACCAACCGTACCCTAATAAGTAAATATAAGAATTTAAAAGAAGGATATATAAATATATCCTTCTGCATTCCGGGGCTTTGTCGGAGGCATTACTGCACAAAAAAGGGAGGTTACCCCTCCCCTTCCTTCTTCCGCCTTCCGTGTTCTCTTTTCACCTGATCCGGAAAGCCCAGATGGCGGACAATCACCGCGTTCTGGAGTGGAGTCAGATTAACCAGCTTGTCGGTATATTCCACACTCAGCAAGTCGGCATACAGGGCGGGAAGTTCGCGCACATGCTTCCGGAACGAACGGATGGACGAAGTGTTAAGCTCACACGGATAATACGCCTGTGCCACCCGGGACAAGGCATGGCAGCCCGAAAGCAACCAATCAAAATTTTCTTCTTTCATGTCTTTTATTTAAAATTTGCCGGCACGGGGAGCTTTGTGCACCCGGCCTGTTTAGAAAACAGGGGCAAAGGTAGGAAGAATCCGAAAGTAAGGAAAAACGAAATATTCAACTTCGGAAATTATCTCCCTCTCTCTTGCTTGAAGTAGGACAAGATGGTGGTGAAATTAAGGAAATGACGGTCGCGGACATGAAAGCGGCTTTCGAACAAATAGCGCGAGCAGATGACGCTACAGAAGTAAGCATAATTCAGATGCCGGTGCAAACGCGACTGTAGGCGGTCGTAGAGCCGGGAAGCGTATGCTATGAAGTTGCGTATCTCCGCGTAGTGAACAATGCGGGGACGCAAGCGTTGCGTGCCGGCGCGTTCCATCATTGCCAGGGCATATTCTATTTGCTCCATTTTATCACGATTGTTCTGCATGCTTTGCAGCAAGGCATCCAGGCGGATTTCCTGACGTTCATAACGTTGCCTTGTACGTTCGAGGCGTTGTCTCAATTCTTCTTCAGTCATTGTTTTTATCAGATTAATTTTATTTTCAGCATCTATAAATGTACGTAAAAAGGCTTTGCAACGGACGATCTGTTTGCACTAAACAGACCATCTGACACAACAAAACGGACGGTCTGTTCAGTGCAAACAGACCGTCCGTTTTATTTAAGATTTCATATGTTTGAACACGTTCAATCGGATTTGCAATCCGATTGATTGAGTATAAGGATTTGTAATCCGCTCATATACGATAATTACGGAGTAGATAGTAGTAGCGGATTGAAAATCCTAATACCTTCTGTTCCCATAATCACTTCATCTTAAAGATTATCACGAAACAAAAGTAACGAAATTTATTGGATTAATTGTCAGGGCATACTCTATTTGCTCCATTTTATAATCCATTTATTATTTTAAGGTTCCCAAAGCAGTTTAGGACATTCTCCTTGAACATAGGATTTCCAATGCGAACTACCCCAGTCATTAGAAGGATCAGTACTGTATACAGGCCATTGATTACTGGTATTATCAAATAAAGTACATTCTATGCTTCCCGAACCTTGAAAAGGTGTACTGTCTGCCCAACAGTTTCTGGTACGTATATCACTCGTTGCTACTCCTTGTATAGCCCCAGGGGCATTACCAGTCACAGAGCCAATATTATAACAAGAATTAATGCTACACCAGCTTCTTCCCGCTATTCCACCTGTGTTATTGCCGGTTATTGCCCCTTCGTTATAGCAATATAGAATCTGATTATCTCCATTGACAGCATCTCCAAGAATTCCTCCTGCTAAAGCTCCGGTTATCGAACCGGTATTTTTGCAATCAGTTATAATAGTCTTCCCCCCCCAATATATACTTCCTACTATCCCTCCTGCACTTGTCTCACCGTTATTACCACCAGTAACACTTGCAGCATTGCTACAATTGGCAACTTTGCTACCATTCAATCTACTGTAATTCACAATTCCTCCTGCATGATTACTATTATTATTAATCACTCCCGATACTAAATGTACATTTTGTATAGTTCCTCCATTATTAGAGAATATCCCTCCTTGCGTACTATTCAAATTGCTTACTGCGTGTCCGTCGCCTTCATACAGTTTTCCGCTTTTCACAGGTTTCCAATCAGCATACGTCGCTAAATCCAAATTTACTGTTTGTTTATAGTATTTCGTTTCAGCATTTTCGTTATCCGTTCCCTCCACTCCCACTCCTCTCAGCTGTGGCGGAGTTGTCACCCGATACGGGTCGGCCTCCGAAGTACCTGCCCCTTCCATACCACCCGCACTTAGTGGCAAGGTCATTGTCAAGGCGGTAGCATCTGTCGTTATATTGGCAATAGTGGCAGAAACCAACAATTGTTCTTTACTATCCTCTTTCGCCAGATTATCGGCGATATAAACATCGAAGGAAGTAATAGTCCCCGGAATTTCTTTCACCCCGTCCAATGTATATTGATTATTACTCCCACCAACCGCAGTTACAGCATATTCATTTCCATTTATTATAACTTTCGACAATACCCCCATATTGCCCACATAACCTCCGGTATTCAGTATTACGCAGGTATTATCAAAAGGAGCCGCGACACTTATATATTGTCCGGCTACTACGTTGGCTGCAACAATCTTTTCATAAAAAGAATAGCGATTCTCAGTAGGACCGTATTCAAAAGCAACTGTGGCTTCAATGTCGGGAACCACAAGATAGCGATATATCCCGGTTGGTGTTTTCCAGGGAATTGTTCCATAGAAAGTAGGCTCACCGACATAAGGGGTATGATTGGTTGTTTCTGTAATGGAAACTTCTACCAATGTCATGGCGTGATTCAGTCCGACAGCCAAGATATTACCGCTGAGAATTCCTGCCCCAGTCATTAAATCGGCAGAAGTATAACCGGCATATGTGCTCTGATTTTTTGCGGGAGTGAAAGCAGCTATTATCTCAGCAAGATTCTTCTTGCCGGCCATCGTACTGCTGTAAGGATAATAGGCATAGTAAGACACTCCACTATCGTACACATAAACCTTATCGTCTGCACCCGTATTTACGGGTTGCCAACTACCTGATGCCGAAACATATTTATAAGGTATATTATCATTCACAATAGTGTTGTTCGAAGTCTGTATTGCGAATACACCAATTTGATCATCTCCGGTAAAAGAGGTTTGATAACCGCTTTCACTGGTACGTGTACCGGTTTTCCCTTTAAAATCGTTTACCGAAATTTGCAGGGATGCCACAGCACCGGCCAGTGTTTTGTCCTTAAAATCGTCGGTTGAGCAACTTGTCAATCCTGCAAATAATAGCAAGATTATCAGAAATATATCTTTGATCTGTTTCATTTCAATTTTATTTTGGTTTTATTCTACGAAGCTTTTGCTATCTGTTTTTTACGGACATCAACTATTCCAACGGATCAGAAAGCCAAGACAGAGCGTATACAAATACCACTATAATTATTGTATTTATTATTACCCAATACTCTCCCTTCGCTGGGAGAATCCGATACATCCAGCATTACAGCCCACCAATTTTTACTTCGTGTAGATTCCGAAGATGACCAGAAACGTCCTGTAACAGGAACGATATCATGAAGCAGATGTTTTTGCGTCCAAGCTTCATATATCTGTCCGATGGCCGGGAAAAACCAGCCACTGCTTGTTACAGGGGCTGTGACTCTACTTGCATAATCCACTTTTGTATAATAAGTGGCAGGGAAGCCATTATCGCCTGTAGGTTTCAGCCCCGCATAATGATTGATGGCATAATCTGAAATTTTTCCGGTATATACATAACCGCTCCAATCTTTTTCCGGATAAGTGTGATTATCTTGCGAAGGGTAACATCCTATAGTAGGAGCGGAACCACCACTGGGTCCCCACTGACATTGAGGACCTGCATTTTCCAAGGCTATTACATAAGCTTTACATTTTTGTTGACCGATACCAGTCGTTGAATAATCCGACAAGTCATATTGGGAATGCCCCACTGCAAATACAAATCCGATACATGTTTTAGTTGCATCCGGTACTGTTTCATACTGGAATGTGGTGCCATCTTCCATTATGCGGTAACCGCCGTCGGAAGTAGTGCCGTCATCATAATAGTAATCACCTATTTTAAGGTCTTCGGCACGATACCCCTCTATGGCTGATACTTTATCTAATGTGCCATCCAAATCTTGGGAACTCCCGGAATTCCAAACTCCAATACTACTTATCGCTATTGTCACTGCATCCCTTGATATTTTCAGGTTATAGGCAATGGAAGTAGAAGGTAACCAGTCGGTCATGGAAGGCAGCGCCAGGTCGGTCACAGTTCTTGTGTCTCCTACTCCATTCATCGTATAAGTGAAGCTAAGCGTGGCACTTTCAGAAGTAACTCCCGCAGCGGCTACAGGTAGCAGAAAGAAAGTCGCTATCTTCCGGGTGGTTCCGGCCGTTATGGTATTGGAAGACGAAGGTAAAGTGGCGGTGCAGGATATGTCGTTTCCCGCTCCGGAGGCTATATTGCTCCATTGCATCCAGTCAGTCGGAGAAGTGACAGAGCGGAAGGCTACCGTACCGCTTTTCTTGGTTTGGATGGAAAGGGAGTTGATGCTTACTCCCGTGAAACCACTTCCCGCTTCCACATTGAGAACAACCCGTGTCAGTGCATGCTTGAAGGAGAAATTGACCGTACCATTGCTTGCTGTTTTATCAGGTACGGGTTTTGCCAGTAGCAAATCTGCCTGTGCAGCTTCAGTGGCTTGCACCTGATAGGTGAATGAGGGATATCCTGCATCAGTGCTTCCCGGTAGTGTCAGTCCCGTAGCATTATGCGGCGCATAAGCAAAGAAAGTGAGTTTGTCGTTGCTGTTGGCGGGCCAGTACTTTGTAGGGGTGTATTCCCATGAACCGCTTCCTCGCGTCACTATCTGGTTGTACATGAAGTTGGGAGTGGAAGATGCCGCATTAAAACCGCTTCCTTGTGTAAAGTAAGCCAACACGCCCAGCGAAGGGAGGTTATCTTTGTTATAGTCTGTTCCTCGCGTCTGCGCCTCTATGGTCGGAATAAATCCAACGGGGACAGGCAGTTCTTCCATATCATCGGTTTGCGAGCAGGAGGCAAACAGAGTGAAACAGAAGGCAAAAGTTAAGAGTTTCATTCTTTTCATGTCTTACGATTTACTGTCTTGAATCTATGTGTGCCCGGAGAAGGACATTCAACCTTGTCCGGGCTGGTCAGGGGAAAATTACGGCGGATTTGCAATTTGCCGAGGCAAAAACAAAAGACCGGGGTTAATTGACTGTTACGGGTTTATTCGTTTCAGTATCCCAATCAAAGTCATCCACATCCACCGTGATTGCATTCAACGTGATTGTAAACGTGAACTTGTAGGCTTTCCCTTTTGCAAATACATTCGCTCCCAAATCCACCTCTTTGGTGAAAGAAGACGCTACAGCCGTAGTAGCACCGGAAGAAGGAAGTGAAACGATGTCATAAGAGATTGCGGCTACTACATCACTGGCTGCACCGGTACCTGTTGTTCCGTCAATAGGAATGAAGAACAGATATTGGTCGTCAGTAAACAGGTTGACGACTGCTGAATTAATTTCAACGGCAGGCGTGGTATAGCCTTTCCAGGCAGGATTTGCCAGTTTCAGCACACCATTGGCAGAAGTTGCGGCAATGGCATACTCAGCTGCCAAATAATCACTTCCGGGAGTCGTTGCCGGAAGTTCCCATGTGGCATCATTCATATCAAAAGTGGCTTTCTGGGCAAGCTTCTTGGTATGTTTCAGCTTGATGCCAGTGATGTACACTTTGGTTTCGGCATTAGTAGCCACACTGGTCTTAGCATGCATTGCCACACGGGTAAGCGCATGTTTAAAAGCGAAAGTGACTTTGCCACCGGCCGTAGTACTCTGCTGGTCTTTCACATTCGATACCACCAAGTCCACCATATCCTTCTGATTATCCTGCAATGTAAATTCCAAAAGCGGGTCTTCCGAACCTGTCGCACCAGTCACCTTAATCTTGTTTGTACCGGTGGGAGTGCCAGTTGTGGCACCGGCATTGAAGGGAGCATAGGCGAAGAATGAAATCTTGTCCGTAGTATTAGTAGGCCAGAATTTTGTAGGAGAATATCCCCAACTCCCGCTCGGCGCTCCGGGAGTCCAAGTAGTCTGCACATTGTCCATAAAAAGACCTTTCGCACCGGAAGTACTATAGTTCCCGCTCGTCTGATACGCTAGAATACCGAAGCCTTTGCCAGCCACCTTCAAACCGTTGGCGGTAGCGCCATCCGTAAGTGAATTGTCTGTTACCAGCCCTTTCGTCTGCGTTCCCGTGTACACTCCGAATCCGATGGCACGGTTAGTGTCCGGATTGGTTTCCACAATCTCATTTTGCGAGCAACTTGCCATAGTCATGGCTGCTGCCGCTACTAAAAATAAACTTTTCGTTTTCATGAATTGATACATATTTTAATTAATAAAAAAGAGTTTCATTGATAACTTCAGGCCTGTTCCGGCGGTCTGTTTATACCGGAATATCCACTTCTTCGTCTTCCCATTGATCCACATCCACATCGAAGCCGGAATCGGAACCGCCCTCAGGCTTTACGTCGGGGAAAACTTCGGGAGCAGAGGCGTCTATATAAAGCATGATGTTTCCGGCACTATCCGTTTCTTCTTCCACCGTTATGCCCGTCAACGTTTGCTCCACCACCGTCTTGCCATCCACCAGCAGCGCTTTCAGCGCAATAGAATGCGACAGCGAGCGGTCGAAGCCGAATACATCAAGCTCTCCCGTCAGATGGCCGTCAGTGAACGAGCCTTCCGCAAAAACCGGATTGCCCACTGTGAACTGCTGGCCGCCCAATTCCTCCCCCGCATGCCCGTCGTGGAGGAAGACCGAAAGAGGCACTCCATCCAGCGTGCAACGTACTTCGCGTATATTGTGCAAGCCTTTCACGTTCAGCGTCACCCGGATGTGCCGGGTAAGCGGCGTGGGCGTGAAGTGCATCCTGCATGCACCTTCGGGACAGACACCCCGTGCTGCCGGAAGGGCATAGTTGCCCAGCATGTCATCCGTCACTTCGAAGTTCCGAACCGTGCCCGATGCCAGTTTGTCGGGCGAAGAGACGATAACACGCGTATCGGCACGGGTCACCACTTCTTTAGCATACGCTTCGAGCGATTTCAGAGACTCCATTCCAGTAAACAGGAGGTTGCTGAAATCGGTGAACGAGCGGTTGAAGAGTATGGCATCGTAAGTCCCCCGCGGCAGACGCACGGTGGTGCGTTCACGTTCGCCCGTCAACACTACACGAGGCTCACCCCCATCGTGCGGGAAGATGACCAGCGTGGCACCGTCGTCTTTCTCTTCCGGCACTCCCGCACGGCTCCAGTCGGCAGTCACGGTTATTTCGGCTTCCATGTAGTAAGTCAGCTCGCGGCGTTCGCACGACAGCAACAACAACGACAGCGCAAGAATCCACGGCAATGACTTCATCCGGCAATAATATCTTGACCTAAACACAGTATCTTTCATTCATCTGTTTTTTTATCTTCTATTTATTCTTCCCGCCGGTCAGCAGTCCACCAGCTTTATCTCCGACAAGTAGAGGCGGGTCATGTGGTTCACCACTCCCAATTTGGGCGCCACCCGCCCATAGCGGGAGTAGAACTCCTCCGTAGTGGGACGATTGCAGTTCAAGTGTTCGCCGGTTGCTTCCAGTACATCCAGCAGTGAAATGTCGTTAAGCGGACGGCACAGTTGATAAGAGGCTTCTTCATCAACCGGGGCACCGGGAATACGGCTCACTATTTTATGACTTTCCAGGCGGGCAAGCATGACGGCAAACTCATCGGAAGTCATATGGTAATTTTCTATGGCAGATGCCTGATGATCGGCAAGATCATGCAGTATGGCTATAGCTTTCTGAGTCTGTAATGTAAGCATAAGATAGAGTGGTTTATGATGGTTTATTTATTGTCTACAGTTTTACGGCGCGTCAGCAGCCATACGAAGGAAACCTTTACTTTCGTAGGCCCCAGCCAAGTATAATTGCCATTTTCCTGCCAGAGCAGCGTCTGATAGTTGTCGCGGGTACGATAATGACGGTAGTCGGTGCGCAGTAGACCAATGCCGATGCTGAACTCCAGATGCAGGTTGCGGGCAATACGATGCGCCCAGCCGTAACTCAATCCGGCAGCGATGAAGAACTCACCCTGATAACCTTTCTCTTTCCACTGCAAATCGTACTTGCCACCGCCTGCATAGAGACCGAGGAAGTGTCCGGTCAGTACCTCGCAATGCTTGCGGCTGCCCAGCCAAAAACGCCCTTCCAGACCACCGGAAAGCACCTGAAGACAGTATTTATCACCGTTCAGCTGCCACCAGGGGAACATATATTCGCCATTCAGCGACCAGCGTTCACCAATGGGAAGTTCTATTTCGATGTTGGGCATCAGGGCGGCGTCAAACAACAGGTTGGTTTTCAAAGCAAACAAAGGACAGCGGGAAACACGTACAGGCAAGGATGCGTGCGATTGATAAAACCGTTGAAAATGGTCTGCTTGCAGAGGCGAGAAATCTTTCGTTTCTGCACACAGCACAGCCCTCTCTTTCTTTATTACCTCCAAAAGAGCAATCCCCTTTATATCTTTCATTTGCACCGTGCAGACAGTGGCATTACGCAGTTGGGGCAATATGCGATCTCGAATATAAGTATAGGCATACCCGCAATTCAGCCGCTTCAACAGTTCCTTGCAGCGGTTGAGGTCTTTTACATAATCCAGAATCATCAGGACTTCTTCCCGGTCGGGAACGGAATCGTCTTCTTCAATCATGTTGCGCAGCCCTGTCCAGTTTTCACCTTGCGGGTCGGTAAGAATGCGCTGATGTTCAAGGGCTGGATATTTTTCGGAAAGGTAATGTTTCACTGCATCCGCACGCCATTCGGCCAGACGGATGTTGTGCGTCTTGTCACCTTCGGGAGAGGCGTAGGCTGTGATGAAGACGGTATCGATGAGTGAGACGGCAGTGCCGTTGGAGAGCAGGGCATGAAATGCACCAAGCGTCTTGCCGTTATCCATATAGCTGCTGTCTATTAGCGACCGATCGAAACGGAAATACAGCAGCAGGGATTCGCGTAAGAAACTGTCGCGCTGACAAAGGAGCGTATCCATGTCTGTGTCCGTGCCCATTGCTTTACCTGCAAAAACTGTAGACGGCAGCAAAAGGAGATAAACGCTGCTAATGATTATAGCTATTCCTCTTTTCATATACCAATTGGTTTCTGAATAAATCGCCTCTTGTCGTGGGCGACATATTCGGGAGTTTGTGTATGGGATATTCGCATAGTAACTTCTTTTATTGTTCCATTACTTATCAAGTAACGGGAAGAACAGTCTTCCGGCATAAAAAGAAAAAGCGTTTTCTTACCAATTATTCTAATTTTACTTTAAAAGAAGCCTATTTTGCGACAAGTAAAGCAAATAGACGAAGAGTCCGTTTTTGAAGAATCAAAGATAGATGAAGAGATGTGTGCTTTTCAGTTTGCATCAAGAGCAATATGAGATGTTTTTAGTGTTTGTAAACAGATTAATGGATAAAATTTAAGTTATTGACGTGAAAAAATGACTTTTAATTTGGGGCAATCAAAAATAATGTTCAACTTTGTAAGCGAAATCCTCCGTTACTTGATAAGTAACTCCTTTACAACATCATGTATCATAGCATATTGCATATCATATCATTTCCCCATTTACCTTTTCTAACAGTAGAAATCAATTTACGATTAGCCTTATCCACTCTTTCATTTTCGAAGGGTTTCAGATAAGTTTCCGTCACACGAACCGAAGAGTGTCCTAATGCCTGGCAAATGATGCCGATGGGCATGTCCATATGATAAGCCAGCGTGGCCCATGTATGGCGGGCGGTGTAGGAACTGATTTTTACACCGGGGAGTAGCCATCGTGCCAATACGCCCAGCATCTTATTAAAATCACGCAAGGCCTTCTGATAGTATTCATACGATGTATAATCCTCTTTTTGTGCAGCATTCAATATGGGGAAAAGATAAAGCGAAGTACTGTCTTTATTTTTAAAATCTTTCAGTAAAGGCAATGCTTCCCTGGGAATACACACCGTCATCTGCTTGCCCGTCTTGTGGCGGCGATACACAATCCTGTTGCCTTGCACGTCTACCTTGCGCAGGTGTGCCAAATCAATGAACGGCATACCGCGCAACAGGAACATCAGCAAGAAGTAGCCCCGTGCACGTCGTACTTCTTCGGGAAATGTATCGGAGTCTGCATACATCAGTCGGTTCGTCTGTTCTTCCGTCAATGCACGTTTGGTTTGCGACTTCACCTTGGTATACACGTCATCAAAGAGTTTAGGATTGCATCCCGGCATGCCGGGCGGGAACAGTCGGTTATACACTGCCTGCAAGGTGCGCATATAGGTAGAAACAGTATTCCACCTCAATCGCCTTTGCAGCAACCACTCCTCATACTCCTTCAGCCGCCCCGGAGTAAACACTTCATTCATAGGCATCATACCACCGGAGAACTTTGCAAAGGAATGCAGCGTACTGGTATAGATATGCACCGCCGGATACTTCCTGTCCTGCCTCAACTCTTCAATGACCTCCGCCATATACAACGCTAAATCCATCTTTCCATTATCTTTCTCAATTCTTTCTGTATTCATAACTCTTATCGCTTTAAAGTTGCACATTACAAAATGACTCCTGATAACAGGATTCAAAGGCATAATGTTTGTGAATACAAAGTAAAGAAAATGAGAAAGGATAGATGGCATCAAATGTGCAGACGGAATCAAGGTTTCCCAAATTAAAGGAAAAAACAAAGCCAATGTTTCCTTTAATTCAGGAAACTATTAATATCTTTGTCCGTAAAAAAAGGAAAGTGTATGAGAAAGGATGTCATCAAGTCGCTTATTGCTATCAAGCAAAGTGAAATACCGTTTGATGTGATTGAGCGGGATGTAAAGTTGCCGATAAACCGCAAAAAGATCATCACGGTTCCGGGAGTGCGACGTTGCGGCAAGTCTACATTAATGGAAATAACCATCAATAATCTTGTTCGCGAAGGCGTTCCTTCTAAAAACATATTATGGCTGGGCTTTGACGATGAACGTTTGAGAATGATGTCGTCCGAAGAATTGGATGACGTAATAGTGTCATACATGGAAATGTTCCCGGATACACCGATAAAAGACGTACATATATTCTTTGATGAAATCCAACTGATTAAGGACTGGGAGTATTTTGTATTACGGGTCTATAAATCTTATTGCAAAAACATTTATATCTGCGGAAGTAATGCCACCATGCTTTCTACGGAGTTGAGTTCGGCTTTACGTGGCTACCCTCTGGAATATGAAACTTATCCGCTTTCATTCAATGAATATTGCCGTTTCAAGGGAATCACCACCGACAGCTATCTGGAACAGGACAGGGCAAGACTAAAGATGACTTTCGAAGCATACAATCAGGCAAGCGCCTTTCCTGAAATTGTATTGACATCGTCCAAGTCGGAACAATTAAAGTTGCTTCATGGCTATTTCGATACGATGATATTGAAAGACCTGTCCGAACACTACAGCATATCCAATACCAGCGTGATGCGATATTTCGTAAAACGTATCATGGCTAACCTGACCAAGCCAACTTCCATTAATGCGATCTATAAGGACATTAAATCCCAAGGGCTTAAAGTCAGTAAGGACGACTTGTATCTTTGGGCAGATTACATCTGTGATATTTTTATGTTTATACGTATCTCCAAATATGACCGTTCGCTAATAAAAGAACAGAAAGCACTCGACAAATACTATTGTATAGACAATGGTATGCGTGGCGCCGTGCTCATGCCACAGAGTAACGACAATGGAAAAAATCTGGAGAACATCGTGTTCATGCAATTGAACCGGATGCGACTTCCGTCGGACAAGATAACCTATTATCAAGGAAATTGCGAATGTGACTTTGTACTTCAACGAGAGGATAGTGTAATACAACTCATACAAGTTACCTGGAGCATGATCGATGAAAGCACGCGGGAAAGGGAAATCAAAGGCTTGCTGGAAGCCGCTTCGGTGACCGGATGCGGGAATCTCGTCATTGTGACAAAAGATGAAGAAGATACGTTCGTCAGAGAAGATAAGGAAATCAACGTGATACCTGCATGGAAATGGCTGTTGCAGGAAGAGGCTGTGTCTTTTTGAAAACACAGCCTCCCAATGTATAAATCTACGCCAAGCGTTGAGCAATCTCCTGAATGGAGAAGGAACCGTCCAAAACACGTACCTGAATCTTTCCGTGCAACAAGTTGAAGAAGAAATCAGCCACTTTCTCCGGAATGATTTCATAGAGTTCCCCATTTGCACCGACTCCCAGGTCGTAGGTTTTCAGCAACTGGCTTCCCAATGCAGTAGCCCCTATCAGGAAGTGATTCCGCAGCTTATCCACATTGACCAAATCGGCAGCCAACACTTTTCCCACTACCGAATAACAATGCACCAACACTTTCTCATCTCCTTCAAAAAGCTGGGATTCCTGTTCGTCGGAGTAAGTGTTCATCTCTATGATACCTGTATTCTCCATCTCGGGGGTTCCCGCATAAAGGGCGCCCAAGTCCGCCAGACTCAGATTGAACAGACGGGTCTCGCTCATGACCTGCATCTCTTCGCCACTGAAAGCACTGGGCAACAGTAGCTTTATATCTCCGCTCACCGATACCTGCTTTGCATTGAAAGTCCCTACAATACAGTCTTTCATATTCAGTTTGGCCGTAGCGAAAACACCGCCCAGCACAATACAGTCTTCCAGTATGACTTCATCCGCAAATATGCTTCCGGCAACAAAAGTATTGCACAGCTTGACTGTCTTTCCGTTAATGTCAGCCATGAACATCAGACGGCAATCACGGGCATACGACACCAACGAGTCCGAGGTAGCCACCGTCTTACGCAGGATAATGTTCCCTTTCGCATTATTACTGATATGGAACTCCAGTTTGGTGAACACCGCACCGCGTATTTCCACATCTCCATTTTGTATTTCCAGCTTGCGGGCATATACAGCCCCTTCTACGATAGTATCATTTTGTATCAGCACATCCCTCTCCAACTCAGCGGATGTGCGGGGGAGAATAGAACCTTTTACCAGGTTTTCACTTAATATCACTCCATTCTCCAGACTTATCACTTTCAATTCTTTCATAACTTTACTTCTATTTTATAGAACACAAGTAACGGCATCTCACGATAAAAAATCTCCGGCAAGTTTCCTCATCATCCCGGCTACCCGCTTGTCGTGTTCCGAAGAACCTAATCTTTGAATCTCTCTCTCCAGATGTTTTCCAATGCGCTGCTTATCCTCTTGCGTCATGGCAGGCATGGATGCTTGCTGAACATTCTGACGTACTTTCCAGTCATTGACTCCCATACGTGCGGTTTGCTCATTCATCACGATCTCAGTTTCTTTTCCGCCACCGACACCGGTCTTCTCAACAACAACAACCGGCAACATCCAACGGGCATTTCTGCATCCGCCAATCAGCACATGTTCTATATGACTGGCCAGTTGCTTTTGTCCGAGCAAGTATTGCTTGGCACTCTCTATCAATCCGGCAGCCCGCTGCTTCACTGTGATAGCAGAAATATGTGCCTGTACATCCAACTGCTCTTTATGTCCCACCAATGCCATTGCCGAAAGAGAAGAGTCCGTGTTGCGCAGCTGTTCCTTACTGCTGCTTTCTACAAAACGGAAGCAAGGTTCCATCAGCATGTGGATGCGTTGCAGCAATTCACGGTCCAGATTCTCAAAGACACCGGAATAGCGGGTGGTCAGGATGTCATAATCATCTTCCATCACCGATTTACGGTTGGTTAGCTCTTCGGACTGAGACTGCAACTCGCTATATACGGCTTCTACATTGGAACATTCCTCCATGTTCTGTATATCCAGGCTGGCGGTTATATATCCCAAAAAGCCTTTGGATATACGTTTACCAATCTGCTGCGTGCTGGCTATCTTATGGGCAACCTCGGCCGCATTGCACGCCACAACAGAGTTGCGTAAACTCTCGATGTGCTTGCTGCAATCCTGTACGCTGCTATTATAAGGATGGTCGTCTATCTCCAGATAGATATCAATCGGTTCTTCCAGAACAACGGTCTTGGAAGCTGACTTATCGCCTACGGTAAGTGTCACAGTTTCACTTTTCCGTATCACGTCATGCAGGATATGTCTTCGTCCTCCCATAATCAGCCCTCCTTCGTGTTAAGCCAGGTTTCATTCCGGGCTATGAGTTTCTTCATGTTCTCTTTCACCCTTTCACTAAGGTCGGAAGTTGCAATCAGGCGCTCAAGCTTCCCGGTCACCATCCGCTGAGACTCCATCGAGATGTTTTCCCATCCGCTGCTTTCAATCTTACGCTCCATGCCTTCACGTATCTTCATGCAGGAGCGTTGACCGATAAGCTGCTCCAATCCCGAAGGTAGTTTAGTTTCCATAACTTCTCCCGCATCTCCCCGTTTCACCAACAAGATGGCTGGTAAATATCGAAGGACGGATTTGCCAACAAACGAATTCAACTTGATTTTTTGCATCTTGGCACTCTGCTGTTTGCAGGTGGTGAGGAAGTTGGTCATTTGTGTAATCAAAGCCTGCGCATTGTGCTTGACGTGTGCGGCGGCAATAGCCTGAGAAGTGGACAAAGATTCGGTTTGGTTGACCGGTACAGAAGCTATCTGATAGTAGACGCGGTTCAGGGTGTCCGTTATGTCCTGCTCACAAAAGCGAATGACGGGTTTATCCAGCTCATGAATACGATTGTGAAGAGCTGTGTCCAGCCCTCTGAACAGTTTGGAATAACGCCCTGTCAAAATCACAAAGTCATCATCCATTCTCTTTTTCAAATCAAGCAATGCGCCCCCCTGCTCCTCCAGTTCAGAGAAATACGCATTCACAGCGCTCAATGCCGTAGCATTTTTCTGTTCTATCTGCGAGGCGACCAGTGAGAAGAAGCCTTTATTCAGCCTTTTGCATAGTTTGTTCGTAGCATCCCTCTCAGCGGCTATGACTGCTGCCTCCATAGCAACAACTGCTGTAGTGACCCCGCTGACCTTATTAGATACGGTATCTATCTTATTGGCCATGTCGCGGGTATCGACTGTAACATCATATTTTGCCATAATCTTTAATTTTCAAATTTATGAATGCTATTTATCTTTTTCAAGATCACTTAAATCGTCCAAATCATCCAGATCGCTCAAGTCATCCAAGTCGTCCAGACCACTCAAATCATCCATTTCATCCGAAACCTCAGGAGTTGCAGGGACTTCAGGGGTAACAGAGGGGATGGGAATAACAGGAGCTTCGGAAGCAGCAGGAACTTCGGAAACAACAGGAGTCTCAGATTCTTTCGGAACTTCCGCTTCCTCTGAAGTCTCTGACATTTCAGGCTTTGCCGCTTCTACATCAGGGCTCATTCTGATTGTTTTTTCAGCTTCTTCCATATGTTGGGGAGCATACACCGAATATTCCATCGCATCGCTATCATCCACCAGTTCAGCATGATAATCCAACGTTGCCTCCTGGCTGTTTTCTGCAATTTCCTGTAAGGAATCGGTAGCTACCCGCGCTATATCCAAAGACATATACTCTTCCACACATTCTTCAACGGCAGGAGCCGGCGGCATATTGGAAGCAAATGCATAGAATGGATTGATACTTGCCAAAGGACGGCGCCGGTCATCCAACAGGGCTACATTATCATTGGCGTCCACTATTTTCTTTGCCATTCCGTCACGAAGGCTGGCATCGAAATACTCAATATATCCATATTCTTTAGCCTTCTTATTAATATCACCCTGCAAAAACTTCATGTACTCTTTAAACTCTTCCTGAATTTGCTTGAAGTCATCGGACTGCTCGGCAAACCTTCGCGAGGTGTTTTCCAACTGATCTCCGGCATTTTCTTCCAACTCCTGGGTATCTCCATCCATCATCTGTTGCAGCATGCGGGATTTCATCCGGTCGAGGCGTTCAAAGGTGGATTGCGCGGCAAGAAGCTTGGTCAGATTACTACGCATGATGTTGATGAGGTCGTCACCCGAAGTCCGGTTACGTCCGTAGAAGTCCTGGGTTTCACGATGCCACTGGTTCAGATAATCACGCTTCTGATTATCAATGTCATTGTAGATATCCAAACGGTTCAAACGTGTCTCTGCCAACAGGTTTTGCACGATAGGCGCCACAATTTCCTCTTGTATCTGACTGATACCATAAGGCATTGTCGTGCGGCTGCCGTCTTCTGCAACCCATGAATGGTCTTTCATGTCATAACGCACACGCGAACTTTCTTTCAGTTGGAAAGGTGTATAGTTCTCAACCGTATCGCGGAAGTTAAAGTTTGTCTGGCGGATTTTCTCCAGTTCATCCTTTTCCAGCTTCGGCGAATAGTGATTATAAGAGGTTTTCAGAATGGTGAACAGCAATTGATTAGAACTTTCCACCAGCGAATTAGTGGATTTAACCTTCGCTGCCGCAATTGTCTGTACTGCATACCCCACATTTGAAATCAAACGGCGTAATACATCTTCAAATTGCTCGCTTTGGTCAGACAGCGAATGACGCATGGCATTCAGCGAATTAAATTGCTCTATTTCCTTATCATACGCTGCCGTATCAAATACATTCAGCACAGGCGCTCCCGACGGGTTGGCCGTACCATATTCATTCAAATAAGAAATAACCGGCGAATCGGGAGGAATGACAGGCATGCCTACAGAAACAGTATGCAAGTCCGACAAGAAATAAGCACTGTCGCGCAGATTACGATCCATACGTCCAAAGTAGTCATAGAACTTCACTTTAGGTATAGATGTTGAATAATCTTCTGTGGAAACTTCTTCCACTCCCTTGCTTTCTTCTACCAAAGGAGCAGTGGTAGAGAGCTCGTCCAGTTCTCTCAGTTTCTCGGAAAGCGCTCCTTGGTTATTAACTAATTGCAGTTCAAAGTTCTGTACAGAACTATTTCCGGTATGATCTATCACAAAGCTCTTATTCTCGAAAGGAACTTGACTGGCAACAGGGACATAAACCACTCCCATCTTTTCAATCTTATAGTCTCTGAAAATCTGTTGATGCTTATTCTCCAGTTCTTTCAACTCCACTCCGACATCATCGATGGATTTACCGCTGGATTTAAACAGCTTGTAGTTTTTCATCCCCCAATAAAGACCGGCTACTGCAATAGCAATACTTAGCCACCCAATTACCGCTATCAATGCAAGACCGACAACAAGAATTCCAAATCCTACGTACATCTGCGTTCGGGCTTTTTTCTTACCCGTAGCATTCATAGTCAACGAATTCTTTAATTCTCCCATCTCCTTTTCTAATTCTTCTTCTTGCGACACTATTTTTTCTGCCGCATCTTTATAAAAATCAAAAAGGATTTTCGCTTGATCCTGATACAAATCTTGCGAAGAAGAAAAAACCTTTCCTTTCATACCTGATATGTTTTTATAGTAAATAAATAAAATAAGATCTGCGTTTCTAATTGTATCCTAATTCCAGCAGTTTGCGTTCAGCCAGCGCAAAACCCTTCGCCTTGGATTTCCGATACCACATAACGGCCTCAAAGATGTCTATACCAACTCCTTTTCCTGTTTCATACATGAGGCCGAGGCAATACTGCGCTTCTGCATTTCCGGCATTGGCCAAAGATTTATAAATATCGAATGCTTTCTTGTAATCGCCATTCTGTGTAGCTTCCCGAGCTGCTTCCAAAGAGTTGGTCTGAGCTTTTTTCTCTGCTTTCTCAGGTTCTGCCTGTTGTTGAGGTTCATTCACGGGAGTCTTTGCCTCCGGCTGAGCTTTAGGTTGAGGTTGTTCTTCTGCTTTAGGTTGCTCTTCTACTTTAGGTTGCTTTTGCTGCTCTACAGCTTTAACCGGAGTTTCCTCAGGAGTGACAACAGGCGCCACAGTCGTGGTATCCTGCACCACAGTAATAGTGTCAGCAACAACAACCGGAGGTACAACAACTGGCTTAGGTTTGGATGCAAACACAAAATACAAGCAGATCAAAACCAAGATCAGAAGCACACAGCCACCTATTATATAAAGAGATTTTCCGGATTTCTTTTGAATAGCAGGGGCCTCTTCTTTTCTTTCCGGATCCGGCTGCTTCACTTCAGGCTCTGGCGATTTTACCTCCGGTTGAGTTGATTCAACAACAACGGGATCACTTTGCTTTATTTCCGGTTCAGCCTGTACTACTTCCGGTTCAACCTGTTTTACGTCTGCTTCTGCAAGTTCTGGTTTATCCTCAGTAGGTTCTGATTTTGCTTCAGTAGGTTCACTCTCTACCGATTCTATTTCCGGTTCTACTTGTTCGATCTCCGGTTCCGTTTGTTCTATTGCCGGTTCAACCAATTCATCCGCAATCTCAGTATTTTTCTCTTCTATCTCTTCTTCCTGAATATCCACTGATTCCACAACCGGAACACTTTCTTCAAGCACTACCTCCTCTATCCCTTCAAGAACTTCTTCCGGTTTTTCCTCAATAGCCTCCACTTCCTCTGCCTCTGGTTGACCTTCCTCAATCAATGATATTTCCGCTGGAATATCCAGTACAATAGGCTCTTGCCCTGACTTTCTATAAAATGCATCTAAGACACCCCGAATAATACTAAAGTAATAAACTTCCTCCTTAAACAGTGATGGAAAATTCAAATACAACTGTTCAGCCATCTTCCAATACAATTCTTTATCGGAAGTATCGTTACAAGCATCAAACAAACCATTCGCTTCTTTCAGTAAAGGCAAGAACCGTAAATTGATTCGAAGCACTTTCAATCTAAGTACATTCAGGAAATTCACCTCACATAAGTCAGCATATTCATTCAGGTACTTCACCAATTTAGGAACCTTTTCTGCATAAGGTTTTATTTGAGTACGCAACTTGTTAATGGCCTGTTGACACGCCTCACTATCTGCCTGAGGCTTCTTGAAGTTTTCAGCAAGTACAGCCAGTTCCGGAGCTATTTTCTTTAGAATAACATGTTCCGCATTCTTCTGAAGGGCAGACCGCAAAAGCTGAAAGCGTTCTGCATCTTTCAAGTTTAAAACAAACTTCTGAGGGAGCAGATCTTTCCTGATTGCCTCCAGCATAGCCACCAATGAAACATTATCCATTTCCAAAGCAGCAGCAATGCTTTCGCACTCTTTTAAAGTAAACTTTCCACTCTTTTCAATAATAACCCGACGGATTTTAGTTATCTCATCCAACAAATATGTTCTATCCATAATACCAAATTCATAAAAAGTCTCTAAAAATACATATTATTTTCACCAAAACAACTCTTTTCACGACTTTTTCACTCGTATATGCCTATTTATCACGGTTTTCCGTGACAAACTATATTTTACTTTGGAAAAATTAATAGAATCTGAGAGAACATTTACAAGATACCAAACGTTATATTAACAAAACCATAATTCAAGACAAATTATGAATACGTTATTAACATCTTTAATGCTTATAATTATGACTCACGAAATGCCGAAACTTCCGTATGCAAATAATGCATTGGAACCTGTAATCAGTCAGCAAACCATAGATTTTCACTATGGTAAACACTTACAGACATACGTAAATAACCTCAATAACCTGGTACCGGGTACAGAGTATGAAAACAAAGATCTAGTGACTATAGTAGCCACTGCACCGGATGGAGCAATTTTCAATAATGCCGGACAAGTATTAAATCATACCCTCTACTTCCTGCAATTTTCCCCGAAACCCGCTCAAAGCGAACCTACTGGAAAATTAGCAGAAGCCATCAAACGCGACTTTGGAAGCTTTGATAACTTCAAGAAAGAATTCACAGCTGCAGCTGTAGGATTGTTCGGATCAGGTTGGGCTTGGTTATCAGTAGATAAAAATGGTAAATTACATATTACCAAAGAAGCCAATGGCAGTAACCCTGTACGTTCAGGATTTACCCCCTTGTTAGGCTTTGATGTTTGGGAACACTCCTACTATCTCGATTACCAAAATCGCCGTGCCGATCATGTAAATGCTCTTTGGGGTATCATTGATTGGAATGTAGTAGGCAGCCGGATGAAATAACAACAACATCATAAACTCTTTTTCAAAAAAACGCACCTGCGGGAATTATCAGTCCCCCAGGTGCGTTTTGCATATCCTATCTAACATATTTTAAAGAAAAACGTTGGCTACTGAAAGCTTTTATCATTAACTTTGCTAACATAAACGTTTATCAAAAGAAATGAAGCTCATTGTAGTCACAGCACCCACATTTTTTGTGGAAGAAGACAAGATTATCACGGCACTCTTTGAAGAGGGGTTGGATATTCTACATCTGCGAAAACCGGAAACACCTGCAATGTATTCCGAGCGACTTTTAACGTTGATACCAGAAAAATATCACAGGCGTATCGTCACTCATGAGCACTTTTATCTAAAAGAAGAATTCGACCTCATGGGCATTCACTTAAATACGCGCAATCCGCATGAACCGCATGACTATTCAGGGCATGTCAGTTATACCTGCCATTCTGTAGAAGAAGTAAAAAGTAAAAAGCATTTTTACGACTATATATTCATGAGTCCCGTTTATGACTGTATATCCAAGGAAGGAATTCTTTCCGGCTACACACCCGAAGAATTGCGTGCGGCAGGAAAAGAAAGAATCATCGATACTAAAGTCATGGCTTTAGGCGGAATTACTCCCGACAATATTCTGGAAATAAAAGATTTTGGATTCGGAGGTGCGGTAGTACTCGGTGATTTATGGAATAAATTTAATGTCTGTACAGACCGGGATTATCTGGGCGTTATCCGCCACTTTAAGAAACTAAAAGAAATGGCGGATTAAAAAGTTAAAAAGCATCCATATTAAAATTTCCCATATTCCTTATACTCTGCACTGGCAGGTAAAGTAAAGTAGAAAGTAGATCCTTCTCCTTTTTTCGACTCTACACCAATGCCACCACCATAGTGCTCTACAATGGATTTTGTGATGGAAAGACCTAAACCTGTACCACGAATATTATAGTTCATCTTCACAAAGCGCTCAAAAATAGCACGGCGGCTTTCTTCATCAATACCGCAACCTGTATCAGCTACGTAAAAGTAAAAACTATCATTACTCAGACGGCGGTATCCAATTCTGACACTACCTTGTTCTGTAAATTTCAATGCATTCTTTACCAGATTATTAATCACCTGCGCAAAACGTACCCGGTCAATCATTAAACGACATTGAGGCAGTTTCTCTACAAACTCGATCTGAATACCCGATGGCCGGGGATGTGCATTTTCCGCAGCACATATTTCCTGAATCAATGTATTCACATCCACATCTCCATCTTTATATTCCATTGTATTGGCCTCTATTTTCGAGAAGTCCAATAAATCATTGATCATCTGAACCAGGAAGTTTTTATTATCATTGATTTCTTTTAGAAAAATCATCCGTTCTTCCCTGCTTAAATTATCTGTTTCGGCAAGCACATTTGTAAACCCAACGATAGCATTGAGCGGCGTACGTATTTCATGCGTCATATTGGCAATAAAAGCATTCTTCAACTGATTGCTTTCCTCAGCCACTTCATTTAATTGCTGCAATGTTTTCAAACGCCTGGTTTTATTGATAGACACAACAATCATTATAACCAGAAGCAATAAAATAATAACTCCAAAACAAAGCAGCAGTATTTCATTCTTCTGAAAAAAATCAGTAGCCCAAAGAACATATAATGCAGAAAAATCCAGATTCATAAAGTTGGTGATTAAAATATTAGGTAATCAGACTGTTTTAAAGTGCCGACAAAGATAGCAAAGAAAAAACAAATATTTGATTATTAGATACATGTTTTTCCAAAAAAAAATAGGCTGTAAACCTATCTAAAAAAGGTTTACAGCCTATAATTATGAGATTTTAGAGTAATATTTTACTTCAAATCTTCAATCGCCGCCTGCGCCGCAGCCAACCGTGCTATGGGCACTCTGAACGGAGAACAGCTCACATAATTCAAACCAACTTTGTGACAGAACTTCACAGAAGAAGGCTCACCACCATGTTCACCACAGATACCGCACTTCAAATCCGGACGAATAGCACGACCTTTTTCAGTAGCCATACGTACCAGCTGTCCCACACCGTTCTGATCGAGAACCTGGAACGGGTCTACTTTCAAGATTTTCTTTTCCAGATAAACCGGGAGGAAGGAAGCGATATCATCACGTGAATAACCGAATGTCATCTGTGTCAAGTCATTCGTACCGAACGAGAAGAATTCAGCAGAAGAAGCAATACGGTCGGCAGTCAAGGCAGCACGAGGAATTTCAATCATTGTCCCCACTTTAAAGTCAATACTGTCACCCACTTCAGCGAAAAGTGCAGCTGCTTCTTCACGAATCACCTTTTCCTGCTCTTTGAACTCATACAAGATACCAGTCAGCGGAACCATGATCTCCGGATGTGTTTCCACGCCTTCCTTCTTCAGTTCCAAAGCAGCACCAAGGATAGCACGCGTCTGCATCTGAGTAATCTCAGGATATGTATTACCCAAACGGCATCCACGGTGTCCCAACATCGGGTTATGTTCGCAAAGCGATTCTACACGTTGCTGGATATAATGCAGGCTAACCCCCATAGCATCCGCCATTTCCTGCTGACCTTTCAAATCGTGAGGCACGAACTCATGCAAAGGAGGATCAAGCAGACGAACAGTTACCGGACAACCTTCCATAGCCTGGAAGATGCCCTTAAAGTCAGCTTGCTGGTAGGGCAATATCTTAGCCAACGCTTTGCGACGTCCTTCTGCATCTTCCGCAAGAATCATCTCACGCATAGCCTTAATCTTTTCACCTTCAAAGAACATGTGTTCCGTACGGCAAAGACCGATACCAATAGCACCAAAGTTGCGAGCCACAGCAGCATCATGAGGAGTATCCGCATTGGTACGAACCTGGAGTTTCGTATACTTATCAGCTAGATCCATCAGTTCTGCGAAATCTCCTGAAAGTTCAGCCGCCTTCGTTTCTACCTGACCTTTATAAACCACACCTGTACTACCATTCAATGAAATATAATCGCCTTCTTTCAGCAGAACGCCATCTATTTCTACCGTACGAGCCTTATAATCAATATTCAAAGCACCGGCACCCGACACACAACACTTACCCATACCACGGGCCACTACTGCTGCATGAGACGTCATACCACCACGGGCAGTAAGAATACCTTCTGCAACTGCCATACCGGCCAAGTCTTCGGGAGAAGTTTCGATACGTACCATTATAATACGCTTACCGGCAGCATGCCATTCTGCAGCATCATCTGCAAAGAACACAATTTGTCCAGTAGCAGCACCCGGAGATGCAGGAAGACCGCGAGTCAGAACTTTAGCTTGTTTCAAAGCAGTCTTATCAAATACAGGATGAAGCAATTCATCCAATTTATTGGGTTCACAGCGCATCAAAGCTGTTTTTTCATCAATCATACCCTGATGCAGCAGATCCATTGCAATCTTCACCATAGCTGCACCGGTACGTTTACCGTTACGCGTCTGGAGGAACCAAAGCTTACCTTCCTGCACAGTAAACTCCATATCCTGCATATCCTTATAGTGGTTTTCCAATTTAGTTTGCAGCATATCCAGCTCCTTGTAGATTTCCGGCATAGCCTCTTCCATGGACGGATATTTTGCTGCACGCTCTTCTTCGCTAACGCCTGCAAGTTCTGCCCAGCGTTGCGAACCGACCTTTGTAATCTGTTGCGGAGTACGGATACCTGCCACAACGTCTTCACCCTGTGCATTGATCAGGTATTCACCATTAAACAAGTCTTCACCCGTACCGGCATCGCGGCTGAAGCAAACACCTGTAGCTGAAGTTTCGCCCATATTACCGAATACCATTGCCTGTACGTTGACAGCTGTACCCCACTCATCGGGTATACTTTCCATCTTACGATACAGAATAGCACGTTCGTTCATCCAGGAGTTAAATACTGCGCAAACAGCACCCCACAACTGCTCATAAGCACAAGCCGGGAAATCTTTTCCGGTTTGCTCCTTCACGGCAGCTTTAAACTTCTTCACCAATTCTTTGAGGTCTTCCACTTCCAATTCGTTATCCAGCTTCACACCTTTCGCATGCTTCACTTCTTCAATGATAGCTTCGAACGGATCGATATCCTCCTTATTAGTTGGCTTCATACCCAAAACCACGTCACCATACATCTGTACGAAACGACGGTAAGAGTCCCATGCAAAACGGGCATTGCCAGTTTTACGTGTCAATCCTTCTACCACTTCATCGTTCAGACCCAGATTAAGGATTGTGTCCATCATACCCGGCATGGAAGCGCGAGCACCGGAACGTACTGAAACCAGTAAGGGATTTTCTATATCACCGAACTTAGAAGACATCAATTCTTCCACTCTTGCTATGGCGCTTTCTACTTCGCCTTTCAACAGGGCAACCACTTTTTCCTGCCCCATCTCATTATATTCGGTACAAACCTCAGTCGTGATTGTAAAACCGGGAGGAACCGGAACCCCAATAAGGTTCATCTCGGCAAGGTTAGCGCCTTTACCCCCCAAAAGATTCTTCATGTCAGCCTTTCCTTCTGCCTGACCATTACCAAAGGTATAAACTCTTTTTTTGTCCATAATATAAATTTAAGTTTCTCAATTGTGATTTTTTTCTGTTCGCAAATCTAAGTATATTTCGCATACTAGAAAACTTTTTGAGAAAAAACTTTCTATCAAAATGCAATTTCGACATTGCAATCTTTAATATTTCACTTCATAGAGAGAATTCCCGAAAAAATGTCTATTTTTGCAGAATAATTTATTAGACTGGTGTAAAAGTGGCAAGAAATAGAAAAGAGCTTCCTCTACTGGAGAAAGTGACAATAACGGATGTGGCTGCCGAAGGAAAAGCCATCGCAAAGGTTAATGATTTGGTTATTTTCGTACCTTATGTCGTTCCCGGAGATGTAGTAGACCTGCAAATTAAGAGAAAAAAGCATCATTATGCTGAAGCTGTAGCAGTGAAGTTCCACGAATATTCTCGTGAAAGAGCTGTCCCATTTTGCCAACATTATGGTGTATGTGGCGGTTGCAAATGGCAAGTTCTTCCCTATTCCGAGCAAATCAAGTACAAGCAAAAACAAGTAACGGACAACCTTACCCGCATCGGAAAAATCGAACTTCCGGAAATTTCTCCGATCCTCGGTTCAGAGAAAACACAATTCTACAGAAATAAACTGGAGTACACTTTTTCTAACAAACGTTGGTTGACGGAAGAAGAAATAAAACAGAATGTGGTATACGAACAGATGAATGCCGTAGGTTTCCATATCCCCAACGCTTTCGATAAAGTACTGGCTATAGAGAAGTGCTGGTTGCAAGATGACATATCCAACCGTATCCGCAATGCCGTACGTGATTATGCTTACGAACACAATTATTCCTTCATCAACCTCCGCACACAGGAAGGCATGTTGCGCAACATGATCATCCGCACATCTACCACCGGAGAATTAATGGTTATCCTCATAGCTAAAATAGAAGAAGAGGGAGAAGAATTGAGATTATTCAAGCAACTCCTGCAATATGTAGCAGATACATTCCCTGAAATTACCTCTCTCCTATACATTATTAATAATAAGCGTAATGATACCATTACCGACCTGGATGTGTACACTTTCAAGGGGAAAGATCACATCTTCGAAGAGATGGAAGGATTACGCTTCAAAATAGGTCCTAAATCATTCTATCAGACAAACTCCGAACAAGCATACAATCTTTATAAGATAGCACGCAACTTCGCCGGACTGACCGGTAAGGAGTTGGTTTACGACCTTTATACAGGTACAGGAACCATTGCCAACTTTGTTTCCAAACAAGCCCGCCAGGTTATTGGTATCGAATATGTACCCGAAGCTATCGAAGATGCAAAGGTAAATGCAGAAATCAACGGGATTAAGAATACATTATTCTTTGCCGGTGATATGAAAGACATGCTGACTCAGGATTTTATCAACCAATATGGTCGCCCGGATGTTATCATTACCGATCCTCCGCGTGCAGGAATGCATCAGGATGTGGTAGATGTTATCCTGTTTGCCGAACCAAAACGTATCGTATATGTAAGTTGCAATCCTGCCACACAGGCACGCGACCTGCAACTGCTCGACGTAAAATATAAAGTAAAAGCCATACAACCGGTAGATATGTTCCCCCACACCCACCACGTAGAAAACGTAGTGCTTCTGGAATTAAGAAATGAAGACTGAGAATTTTATCACTAATCACTAACCATTAATCACTATCAACGTGGCAAGAGGAAAAATAGTAGCGAGAGCCCGCACCCAATATACGGACTACACAGTAAACGAACCGATGGAACTTATGGAGTTTCTGGCAACCAAGATGCCGGATGCCAGCCGTACCAAACTAAAATCATTGCTCAGCAAGCGAGTGGTATTCGTAGACAGTGTGATAACCACTCAATATAATTTCCCGTTAAAACCGGGTATGAAAGTACAAATCAGTCGTGATAAAGGCAAGAAAGAATTCCATAACAACCTGCTGAAGATTGTATATGAGGATGCATATATCATAGTGGTGGAAAAGATGCAAGGCCTGCTGTCAGTCAGCAGTGAACGCCAGAAGGAACGTACAGCATATCATATTCTAAATGAATATGTTCAACGCTCTAATGGACGTGGTAGCAGCGTGTACATCGTTCATCGCCTCGATCGTGACACTTCCGGACTGATGATGTTTGCAAAGGATGAAAAAACGCAGCGCACATTGCGCGACAACTGGCATGAGATTGTAACCGACCGTCGCTATGTAGCCGTAGTCACAGGAGAAATGGAAAAGAATGCAGGTTGTGTCATATCCTGGCTTACTGATCGTACGCTTTATGTTTACTCCAGTCCAACAGATGACGGAGGGCAGAAAGCAATCACACACTATCGCACAATTAAGCGTGCCAACGGTTATTCTCTTGTAGAGTTGGATCTTGAGACCGGTCGTAAGAACCAAATTCGTGTGCACATGCAGGACTTAGGGCATCCTATTATTGGTGATGGCCGCTACGGAATAGAAGACGTAAACCCCATTGGACGCTTGGCCCTTCATGCTTTCAAGCTTTGTTTCTACCATCCAGTTACAGGAGAGTTGATGAAGTTTGAAACGCCTTATCCGAATGAATTCAAGAAGTTATTTCTGAAGAAATAATGAATAATACAAAAACAGGCCACTCTTTCGAAGTGGCCTGTTTTATTGATATACTTTGGCTATTACTCCATTTCAAGTACAAAATCAAATCCAGGACTATCAGCGGACAAATGGAATGTGCCCCTAAATCTGTTTCCGGTTACGAAAACATCATCCATATATGAAGTGCCTGCCCTACCATAATCTAATACAAGGTTATTGTTGTATCCATCTTCCCACATCCATTGAAAACGGAAATGATCATACAGTTTTCCATCATATGAATAATACTGATATTCTTCGCCAAATCCATCACCTCCAAAAGTAAATGTACTAAAAATCGGCTCACCGTTTTCTGCATTCATACCGACATCTCCTGTCCATGCACGTCCTATGATTACTGATTCTATACTATACTGATCATCATCCTCACAAGATGTCAGGCTCATAGTCAGTGCCCATGCAAATATAATATATAGATATTTTTTCATTTTATTCAGTTATTAATTAATTCTGCGTATAGCTGGCATCCGTCATCATTACAATCTTTCCATCCATTTTACCACTGAGGTAATGATCACGTACCCATACATTTTCAAAGTACTTAACTTTCCCATCATTAAAAGTCAGCCTCAAGGCTTCCTTACTTCCATCGGTCCAGCGCCAAGTAAATCCTCTGTCAATTATTACCTTTCCACCGGCATCGTACGTTGTTGTGACTTCCTGCCCTTGATTATCCTTGTAGAATCGAAGCTGATAAGTACAGGGTAAGCCCTCCTCCGTCTCATATTCATCTATCCAAGTCCTGTCGCATAGCTTCTTATCATCATTCTCCATTGTATAATATACATCATCTCCACAAGACGCCAATCCTATTACAAAAGCACATAGCAGTAATATTTTTCCAACATTCAAAGTTTTCATAATTCGTTTCGTTTAGTTAATACTTGCGGACAAAAATACGAAAAGATATTGAAATGTTTTAATATTTCGCCTGATATTTCTTGTAGAAGATCAGAAACAGGATAAAACCTACCATAGCGAAAGGCACTCCAGCCAGTGCCGGATAACGGTATCCACCACTAATGGCTAATCCTCCCACATAGGCTCCAATAGCATTTCCGAGATTGAATGCTACCTGTACACAGGCTGCTCCCAACATCTCTCCCCCTTTTGCCACACGGATTATCAGCACCTGTTCCGGACTGGAAACCGCAAACAGACCGGCCGTACAAAGACACATCAGCAATGCAGATAACCACGGGTAAGGAGACAAGAAGAATATCAACAGCAATACAATACAGATCATAGCCTGCACAGTAGTCCCCACTTTCCCGGGAGTATAACGGTCGGAAAGCCGTCCGCTAACCAGATTACCTACCACCATACCAAAGCCCGCCAATACCATCAGCGCGGTAATGCTTTCCGCAGTAAATCCGGATACCTCCGTCAACAACGGATTGATATAACTATACCAGCAGAAAACACCTCCGTTTCCTAAAGCCGTTGCACCCAAGATCAGCCAGGGAGCCGGTGTTTTCAGAAATTGGAATTGCCCCTTGAATCCTGTATCTTTCAATCCTTCCACATGAGGCACCCAACGCCAGATATAATAAAGTATAATCACGCCCCAGCAACCTACCAATAAGAAAGTGACACGCCAGGAAATGGAATTACTCAAAGAAGTACCTAATGGAACTCCGAACAGATTGGCTATGGTCATCCCAGCTATCATTATTGATACAGCCTCGGAACCTTTTCCTTTATCAGCCAACTTTTCCGCCACAATAGAGGCTACTCCGAAATATGCACCATGAGGAAGTCCGGAGATAAAGCGTGCCAGCAATAATACCCAGTAGTTAGGTGCCAGTGCCGCACAGGTATTTCCTATCATCATCAAGGTAACCAATACCAGTAAAATATGTTTTAATGGATGCTTACGGGCTAAGATCAATACAGGTGCACCTACACAAACTCCCAAAGCGTATGCGGAAATAAAATGCCCCGCAACAGGGATACTGATACCTAAATCTTTAGCCACATCGGGCAAGATACCCATCATGACAAATTCGGCAATCCCTAATCCCAAGGTGCCGAATGCTAATGCGATAAGACTCTTCTTCATACCTATTTTTACCTACAAAAAACTAATCTTTTACCGGGGCGCAAAGGTAGTGTTTTTTTTATTTCAATGATAAACTATTTGAGTCTCCGTTTTGTTTTTATAGATAAACAGAATATAAAGATGAAAACAATTATTATAAGTATTTTTATGGCAATGATGGCAATAGCTGCTCAGGCACAGCAAAAGAGTTTCTACGACTTTACAGTCAAGACCATTGACGGAGAAGATATATCACTTTCCACCTTTAAAGGTAAAAAAGTGCTGGTAGTTAATGTCGCTTCCAAATGTGGATTTACTCCGCAATACGCTAAGCTCGAAGAGTTATATGAGAAGTATGGAAAGGATAATTTTGTAATAATCGGCTTTCCTGCTAATAATTTCCTGAGTCAGGAGCCGGGCAGTAATGAGGAAATCAAAGAATTTTGTACATTGAATTATGGAGTAACCTTTCCTATGATGGCTAAAATCTCTGTAAAGGGAAAAGACATTGCTCCTTTGTATAAATGGTTAACCCAGAAGAGCGAGAATGGTGTGCAAGACGCAAAAGTCGGTTGGAATTTCCATAAATTCCTGATTGATGAAAACGGAAAATGGGTAGCTTCTTATGGTTCAAGTACCAATCCGTTATCGGAGGAAATAGTGAAATGGATTGAAAAGTAGCTTTCCAGTCTACTAAAAAATAGCCGGGAGTGCAAATCAAATGCACTTCCGGCTTATTTTAAACAGTTCTTATCCTTGCGTCATTGCCTGTACTCCGATTACACCTGCAATGGCAGTGGCTACGGCAATAATCACTTTTAATATCACATTCCAACTCGTTTTCTTCATAGAAATCTTCTTTAGCTTTAATTATTAGTTTTCGTTAACCGAGAGGATTTTCATCCAGTCCTCCGCCGCCCGGGTTGTCTCCCGAACCACTATCCGAACCACCTCCTGTAGGAACATTCGATAACCCTTTCAGATAATCGTCCAGACTGACCAGATCCAACTTTTCACCGGCGCGGGTAGCAGCCTTGGTTATCTTCAACTCCTTATTGGCTTGGAAGCAGATACGGACACTATCCACGCTCTTGGCTGTAATATCCTCCGCTTTATCCGATCCTTTCGACTTGGCAGCCAGCATAAATACGCCCAATCCGGCAATATTCACCGTCTTACCTTCCAACAACTGTTCTTTCAACTTCTCTACAAAGTTCTGTACTACACTTCTGATATCACCGATAGACAACGATGAACGATCCTGCATTTTCTGGGCAACAAATGCCAAATCTACACTTTGCCCTAAAGTTACTAACTGCGGGAAATACTTTTTGGGAGAATTCTCAACCCGAGGGTCAGACGGTCTCTCCACCGTTCTAAAAATTACACTCATTCTACTTTTTTCATTTAGAGATTTAAATTCCGTTTTAATCCACTTCGCTGATCAACGATAATGCAAAGGTGAGGATTAAATCTCTAATAAAAGAAGGAAAAGGAGCAGTGAGAGCAGTTTTTCTGAGAAAAGTTATAAGTAACAATGAATCAGATCATAAATCAAACACCGACCATTATATATTCATCAATATTCCGCGTCTTCTTACTGAAGTTCACCCCTATCTTCACCAACTGTTTATTATCCAGCTGATAAGGAATCAGATAACCTTTTTCATCAATCTGCTTCAAAGCTTCTTCAGCTGTGCCATTCAGTTTGAACTCAAATACATAAACAGCATCTTGCGTCTTCACCACAGCATCAGCACGACCATGAGAACTACGGACTTCCGTCTCCACAAATTGCCCAATCAAGGTGAATACTATATAAAAGATAGCCTGATAATGACGTTCGGTATCGTCACTCAAATCGTAAGGAATACCGGCAAAGAAAACTTTCAGACGTTTCATAAACTCATCCACTTCTCCGGCACGAAGTTCACGCATGAACTTAGCAATATGGAAACCGGTCTCATCATCTGAGACTTTGGTATAATATGGTACTAAAAAATTCAGGAAACCATAACGAACTTCACCATTAGGGAACTTCAACGTATAAAGTTCCACCTCACTATCATAATCCTTTATTGTGAGATATCCACTCTGATAAATCATAGGGAGCGGATTGTTGACTTCTGCGCGATATTCCGAAAAAGCGGGGAAGGTCGTTTCAATACCGTCTATCAATAAGCGAAGATCATAATCACTTTGCTTAAACAAATCTACCAGATAGGATAGACCACTTACATTAAATCTCAAACAACAAGCCTATCCCCCTTTACAACATGTCTTTATTTGCTCTACAATATAAGCCACATCTTCATCCGTCACCCAAGGACCGGCAGGAATACATAAACCCATATTAAACAAACGTTCAGAAACACCATTCACATAACAAGGATTATGGGCATAGACAGGCTGTAAATGCATAGGTTTCCACAAGGGACGGGTCTCAATTCCTTGTTCATCCAGTTTACGGCGGACCTCATCATAGTTAGTACCAGTCTTCACAGGATCTATCAGAATAGTAGACAGCCAGTAATTAGCGTTAAAACGACCATCTGGATTAGATTTCAACGTTATACCGTCTACACCTTCAAAAGCCTTCTCGTAAAGAGCATGTACATGGCGGTGATGCGCAATAT
>OHOZ01000188.1_pt1 | contig 40825 bp, 35 predicted proteins | sample 1569931 | NCBI WGS metagenome assembly OHOZ01 (sample SAMEA3879572, study PRJEB24766) | human gut metagenome | biome: human-associated habitat; feature: feces | place: USA | collected 1985/1987
GTTTATCGCAACCCCTCAGTCTCGCCTACGGCTTGCCAGCTCCCCCATAAATGGTGGCGCATTTTGGTGCGGTATAAACTCTTACATTAAGCCTGCCCTGAAAGGGGAGGTGGGTTTCGCGCAAGCGAAAGCCGGAGGGGTTATAAAGTAACTTACATCTCTTTGTTTGTTACAACCCCTCAGTTGCCTGACAGTGACAGCTCCCCCATAAAAGGTAAAAAGCCCACCTTACGATGGGCTTTCTTACTTCCTTTATTTCATTATATCTTACGCTTTCCTTGTAAGCTCAACCAACTTCTTCTCGGCCTTGGTAAGGTTAGCTTGGGCTTCCTTTATGTCGCTTTCAGTTTTCTTGATTTCTTTGTTCAATTCATCAATTTCCTTCCGGCATTCAGCGATTTCTGAATTATATTTGTTTATATCGTTCTTTGAACTTTTAATGCTGTCCTTGCTTAATTTTATTTCCTCACGTTGTCTGAGAAAAATTATAACGAATGGTATTGCTACTGCTCCAACTAATACTCCATAAATAAGTGTTATTATGGAAAATGTAAAAAGCAGCGCCAAAGCATACCCAACCAATGCAAAAGATATAACGCCCGAAACGATGCCCAAAAGTGTACGCCATGCTATACTCGACGTGCTTTTCCTAATTGAGCGTTGCTTGGTTTCTATACATTGCTTGGAGTCTTTTATATCTTTGTCTTTATAGGATATTTTTTCACGATTCCGTTGTATTGCGGCTTGGTATTCCTCTATTTCCGCTGTATATCTGGGTACCGAATACGTATACAACGCCTTTTCATATTTCGTATAGCATGTATCATAAAAAGGCTGATACTTTGAGGCAAGCTCATTTTTGATTTTTTGTGGAGCTGTTTTCTGAACACTATTCCAGTTATTTGTTATGGAATTGTATTCAGCGCTTAAACTGATATACCCGCTAACACTATCTTTTATTATGAATATATCGGTATCTGTGAGTTCTCTGCTCTTTGCGAGTACCAACCCCCACCATCCTCTATAATCATGAGGATATTCTTTTGAAATCTTCGCATATATTGATTGTGCATTGGCGTAGTTTTTGAGCTTCAAATGCATATCCGCGTTCTTTACCAGCGTTTCAAGGTCTTGGCCGTTGCTGAAATTGACAATAGGGTTTGCGCCGCTGAAATTATAGCTGGTGCTTTGGTGCTGGTGGTACTCTATCGCCTTCGGTGCGCTGCTTATCGTGCCGCAGTATTCGCACTTTACAAAGTCCTGCCCTTCTTTTATCTGCAATGGGGAATTGCAGTTGGGGCATGTTGCGGTTACCAGATTGTTTGACATAGTTCTTCTCCTTTATGTGAGCCTTCTTCCTAACTGCATAATAACACATTTGTATTCAAATGACAACATATGTAGTCAAAAGCTGCTGCTTTTTCGCGTAAAGTATTTGCTAATACTTTACCGGGAGGGTGTTTTTATGCTGCTGGATGCATCGTTGGTTGGCAGGGTGATACAGGATTACAGGGAGGCTAAGGGACTTTCACAGGAAGTGGTAAGTGGACTGGCGGACATTGGGCGCACGCACCTGAGCGCGATAGAGCGCGGCACCAGGAAGCCTACACTGGAGACGTTTTTCAGAATAAGCGAGGCGCTGGGAATAAGGCCGAGCAAGCTTATGCGCATGATAGAGGAAGCGATGCATTAAAATTGCGTTTCCTATTGACTCTTACACTGTGGCAGGCATTATAAGGCGTAACGAGCTTGAGACCGAATTGTACTGCCCCCTGTCAAAAAGAAAAAAACAGCCCGGCTGCCGCGGTGGTCTGCCGGACTTTGCCTTTTACTATTTATCCGCCTGAATGTATATGAAGAAATCTTCTGTTGTGCCGTCCTGCCGTGCGGCGGTACAGCCGAATGCCCAAACGGGGAGATAGTAGCCCTGCGTGGGATTCTGCATATACACCAGATCGCATGTATTGACCATTACCGATTCCGCGGGGGCGGTAAGCGTATTTGTGCCTCTGCCCGCCAGTATGGCCTCGTACGCCTTCTGCTGGGATATTCCGTTCAGCTGTGCGCCGGCTTGGATATCGCAATCGTAGCGGCGTATTTTGACTATGCTTTCGCCTGCGCGCACGGAAACAACTATTGCACAGGAATTGACTATCGGGCTGCCGTTAACGCTGGAGGATAGATATATGTCGTATCCTATGCGGGTGCCGGTAGTATCGTCCGTGCGCTCTATTATGTCGGTGACCTTGTCAATGTCCGTTGAAAGTATCTGGCGGCTGGAGAAGAAGCGGAACACGGCGTTTACGGCTTCGTCCTGTGTTGGCAGGTCGCCTTCGGGCACGGTATAGCTTTCATATACCCAGCTTCCGCTTTCGGTCATTGTGACCCTGCCCGTTTCGTTTTCCGCGATGTATACGCCGGATGCGGCGGTTATTGCGTCGTATATGCCAACGCTTTGCGCAACGGCCATAAGGCGTTCTTCTATGGGCTGGGTTGAGGGAACGTACATGAGCAGTTTGTCTGAGCTTTCGCCAAGCGGGCAGTCGAGCGTTATGTCCGCGGGCAGCTCGTATGCGTTTGCGGCAAACGCAATGTCATCATAGGGTTCGTGGCTGCCGAATATCATTGTGAACGCAATGCCGGTGTATATGATCAGCAGTATAGTCAGCGACCATACAAAGCTTGAATGCTTGGGGAAGGGAAGCTTAAATTCCTTAAAGTCTATCTTTTTGCGGAAAATGTAGGCCGCCAGTATGTAAAGCGCGCAGCCTGCTGCCATGCCTATTCCGGCAAAAAGGTATTCATCGGTAACGAAGCCGCCGCCTTCAAGCAAAAAGTATATGCGCGAACAAAGCGAAGCCAAAAGCCCGCCTATGAACGCGCCGAGCATCCTGAAGCGCGGGAACGCGGGCATGAAAAGGAAGCCGGCCGCAAGATAGGGCAGGGCATAGGAAAAAAGGTCGTCCAGAACGCCGGCGGAACCGTATTCGCTGAAATTATAAAGCTTATGGAACGGCATGAATATGCTTCCGGCAGGATCTGCCATGCCAAGCTTGAGCGCATACGCCGCGCCGAGACAAATGCAGAAAAGCACGCAATAAGCCGCGCGAACGGAACCTTCACGCCGGTAAACACCAATGCCCAGTATTGCGGCGAAGCCTATGAGCATCGCCAAATTAGTGATTATATCAAAAGGAAACAAGTCAACCTCCGCATTTTTCGGTATTGCATCAATTTATTATAAACGTTTTTTGCCGCATAATCAAACTAAATTAACATAATGCACACATCAAGTTATGTACAGCGGCGGAATAAGATGGTATAGTATAATATGTATGCCTGTATGGTGGCGGAATGTTGTTTTGCCTTGACATGCGGATACAGCAAAACATAAAATATTCTCTTAGAGGGAAATTCACGGCCGGTGCTTATATTGCGCGGCCTGAAGGGAGAGAAAAACATGGCAAATATTTGCGCGGTGATACTGGGGGCAGGCAAAGCCGCCCGCATAGAGAATATGGCGAACGTGACCGTGGCAGGCCGCGGCATTGTAAAATGGGCGCTTGAGGCGGCGCACAGCGCGGCTGAGGACATTTTTATAGCAACGGATGACGAAGCGGTCATAAGCCAAGCAAACGGCGGAGCAAGGGCGATAGGCGGCGGAATTATTGAGCTTGTCCAAAGCATTGCCGAATACGACAGGGCAGTGCTGCTTTGCATGAATCAGATAGTGTCAAAAAAAGATGCCGAGAAGCTGGGTGAAGCAACCGCACCGTGCGCGGCGCTTACGCACGAAGGCCGCGAGATGCTCGCATGGAGCATAGATACGGCCGTGCTGAAGAACGCGGCTGGTATAGACGCGCTTATAGGCTGCATGAACGCGGAATATATAGAGGCGGACGAATATGCATCCGCTGCGATAGTTGACAGAAAAACGCTCAGCCTTGCCGAAGAAGCGATGCAGCGGCGCATAAAGGATATGCACTTTGAAAACGGTGTGAGCATTTTGCAGCCCGTAACGGTGTATATAGGTGCGGACGTCAAAATAGGCGAAAACGCCGTTATCTGGCCTAACAATACACTGACGGGCAAAACGGTAATAGGCAGGAATACCGAGCTTAAGCCCGGCTGCAACATAAACGACAGCGCAATAGGAGAAAGCTGCGTGCTGAATTACGTTTTTGCCAACGAGGCGCGCGTGGGCGACCGCGTGACGATAGGCCCGTATGTCAACCTTAGGCCCAAGACGGACATTGCCGACGGCTGCAAGATAGGCGACTTTGTGGAAGTGAAAAATTCAAACATCGGCGAAGGCACAAAGCTGCCGCATCTGAGCTACATAGGCGATGCGGACGTAGGCGCGCGGGTAAACGTTGGGTGCGGATGCGTATTCGTAAATTATGACGGCGTGCATAAGCACCGCACTACCGTGGGCAACGATGTGTTCCTCGGCTGCCAAACCAATTTGGTAGCGCCGGTCTCGGTCGGCGACGGGGCGTATACCGCGGCGGGTTCAACCATAAATAAGGACGTTCCTGCGGACGCAATGGCATTTGCGCGCGCACGGCAGGAAAATAAGGAAGGCTACGCATCGCGCTATAAGGCGCTGAAAAAGGGCGAATAAGCTAAGGAGACGGGCAAAAGGTGTATTGCGAGGTACTGGGGCTTAAAACCGAATACGAACGCCGCGGCGAAGGCAGGCCGATACTTATACTGCATGGCTGGGGCAGCAGCATACAGGCCATGGCGCCCGTTGCAAACTGCGTTGCGGCGCTGGGGTACGAAGCGGTATCGCTGGCGTTCCCGGGCTTCGGCGGTACAGAGGAGCCCAAGGAAGCGTGGGGCGTTGCGGACTATGCGCACTTTACCAAGGCATTTATTGAGCAGCAGGGAATAGTGGGCTGCTCGGTAGCGTGCCATTCCTTCGGCGGACGGGTTACAATAATGCTCGCGGCTGAGGACAACGCGCTTTTTGATAAGCTTATCATGATAGACGCGGCGGGCGTGCGGCCCAGGCGAACAATTAAGTACCATGTAAAAACATGGGCCTATAAGCTGGCTAAAAAGCTTGCCAGGATAGGCCTTATAGACAGGGTATTCAGGCTGAGCGAAAGGCAGAAAAACGCCGGCAGCGCGGATTACCGCGCGCTTAAGACGGACGTTATGCGAAAGACGTTCGTAAACGTTGTCAATCAGGATCTTACGCCGCTGCTCGGCGGCATAAAGAACGACACGCTGCTCATATGGGGCGATAAGGACACGGCGACGCCGCTTGAATACGCAAAGCTGATGGAAAAGAAAATGCCCAATGCGGGATTGGCTGTGCTGGAAGGCGCGGGGCATTTTTCATACGCGGAGAAATATCCGCAGTTCTGCGCCGTTATGAAGGCGTATTTGAAAGAATAGGAGAAATCTTTTACCTATGGGAAACGAGCTTGTTAGCAGCATTCTGAGTTATGCGCTCAGCGTATTCATGGGGGCGGCCGTTGTGGCGGCGTCCGTTCCGCTGGTGCATATATTGCAGCTTGAAAGTTATCAGGGCAAAATGTACCTGAAATGGCTTATGAAGCATATCGGCTCGGACTTTGTGCCGAGCTTTGTCGCGGGCGTGGCGGCGCTTGCGCTGAGGGCGGGCTATGTGCTTATAGGCGGAACCAATCCGCTTATCGGCCGCATATGCTATTATCTTGCGGATATAGTATACATAGCCATGCTTGCGGTGATATATTTTTCCTATGAGAAAAAGCCGCACGTTAAGCCCATCGCCTATACCGGCCGCGTAAAGCGCCTGCTTGCGGCGGAATTCATATTGGCAACGCTGTTCAGCGCAATGTTTTTCTCTCCCTTGCTTTGGGATAAATACGGCCTTACGTGGATAGTATATATGCCGCCAATGATAATACGGTATCTTCCGGGGCTTATACTGCCGCTGTTTGTGTTCATATGCTATATTATCACCTATCCCATAGAGGAAGGCGTGAAGCAATGGTACCTTAACGATGCAAAGCGTATGCTTAAGGAGCATGAAGGGCTAATCCGCATAGGCATAACGGGAAGCTACGGCAAAACCGGCGTTAAATATGCGCTCAGTGAAATACTCAGCCGCAAATATAACACGCTCATAACTCCGGGCAGCTACAATACGCCAATGGGCGTTACGCGCACGGTAAGGGAACACTTAAGCGATGCGAACGAGGCTTTTGTTGCTGAAATGGGTGCACGCTATGTTGGCGATATAAAAACGCTGTGCAAGCTGGTGCATCCGCAGTACGGCATAATAACCGCCGTGGGCAAGCAGCACCTTGAAACATTCAAGAGCCTTGACAATATAATAAATACCAAGGCAGAGCTTATAAGCGGGCTTGAAGAAGGCGGCTGCTGTTTCCTGAACGGGGACGATGAAAACTGCCGCAGGATATATAAGGAATATGCATCCGTGCGCAAGCTCTATCTTTACGGCACGGAAGGCGACGACCTTTATATGAAGGCCGAAAGCATAAAGGTAACGAGCGAAGGCAGTACATTTGATTTGGTCGCGGAGGACGGCGCAAAGGTAAGCTGCACGGCGCAGCTTCTTGGCCGGCACAACATAGTCAACCTTACCGCGGCGGCGGCGCTTGCGTATAAGCTTGGCATGGGGCTTGATGAAATTGCCGCGGGCATAGCCGGCGCAAGGCCCGTTGAGCACAGATTGCAGCTTATTCCGGGCGCGGTAACGGTTATAGACGATGCTTTCAATTCAAACCCGGTCGGCTCAAAGGAAGCGCTGAAGGTGCTTGGCTCATTCGAGGGAAAAAAACGCGTGGTGGTCACGCCGGGCATGGTTGAACTCGGCGCTGAAGAAGCGGAGCTGAACCGCGAATTCGGCCGCTGCATAGCGGAAAACGCGGATGTGGCAATAATAATTGGCAAGGCCCATGCGGACCCGATATGCGAAGGCATAGCGGAGCGCGGCTTTGACCCGGCAAACCTTGTGCGCGTGGCAAGCCTTAAAGAGGCCACGGAAAAGCTGGCGCAGTACGGCGGGGCGGGCAGCGTGGTGCTGTTTGAAAACGACCTGCCGGATAACTATAATGAGTGACGCGGGCAAGAGGATAGAGGAGGAGTAAGCATGCAGAATATAGGCGTATTCTTCGGCAGCAGAGCGGCCGAGCATGACGTGTCCATCATATCGGGACTTCAGATATTGGAAAACGCGGATAAGGCCAAATACAACGTGTTTCCGGTCTATGTTTCGCGCAAGGGCGAATGGTTCGTAGGCGAACCGCTGAAAAACGTTGAAACATATAAGCATTTTGATGAAAATATGAAGGGGCTTACAAAGGTATATCTGCCCCCCGTGCCGGGCATGGGCGGCCTTTATGCGAACGCAAGCGGCCTTTTTGCAAAGGCGAAGCTCGTCTGTCCCATGGATTGCGCAATACTGGCGTTCCATGGCATGAACGGCGAGGACGGCACCATGCAGGGCCTGATGGAGCTTGCGGATATGCCGTATTCAAGCTGCGGTGTGCTTGGAAGCGCGGTCGGCATGGATAAAATAGTTATGAAGGCCGTGTTCAAAAGCATGGGCCTGAACGTGCTGGACGGCACATATTGCTACCGCGACACATGGCATGCCGACAGGGAAAAGATAATTGCCGAGGCCGAAAAAATAGGTTATCCGGTATATGTAAAGCCGGCTAATTTAGGCTCATCCATAGGCATATCCCGCGCGGCGGACAGGGAAAGCTTTATAAAGGCAATGGACACCGCCTGTGCATACGATAAGCGCATATTGATAGAAAAAGGCCTTGAAAAGCCGCGGGAGATAAACTGCGCCTGCCTTGGCATGGGCGCGGACTGCATTGCTTCGCTGTGCGAAGAACCCGTATCGTGGGAAGAATTTCTCACGTTCGACTCAAAGTATATAACGAGCGCAGGCAAGGGCATGCAGAGCCAGGCAAGGAAGCTGCCTGCTCCGATAAGCGATGAACTTACAGCGGAAATACAGCGGACCACGCGCGAAATTTTCGCCATGCTCGATTGCCGCGGCGTTGTAAGGATAGACTATATGCTCGATGGCGAAAGCAACACACCATATGTTTGCGAAATAAACACTATACCCGGTTCTTTTGCATTCTATTTGTTTGAACCGATGGGCATAAGCTTCAAGCAACTTACAAACAGGCTGATAGAGCTTGCGTTTGCGGGCGCAAAGGAAAAGAAAGCAAGCACATTTGCGTTTGATTCCAAAATACTTGAAAAGGCTTCAAACGGCATAAAGACCGTTAAAAAATAAGAAAAGCGCAGTTTGCGCATATAAGAAAGGATAAACAAAAGATGACTAATCTGTATCAGCAGTGGAGAGACATTGCCGAGGCCGAGCGCACGCAGGAAGCGGGCGAGAAATTCTGGAACGATTATTTCGAGGCGGAGACCGAGAATTATAAAAAGCTGCTTGCCGACCACGAAAAGGTCTACAGCGGCAAAATAAGCGAACTTGCCCCCATGTTCAACATGGATGAACCCACGTTTGTCGGCTTTATAGACGGCATAAACACCAGCCTTAAGACCGAGATAGATTTGGATACGCTGGAAAGCGACAGCGTTGTTACGCTGGACATAGACTTTGAAAAGCTTTATTACAACATGCACGAGGCCAAGGCAAGCTGGCTTTACGAGCTGAAGGAGTGGGACAAGGTGCTCAGCGAAGCCAAGCGCCACGAAATAACCAAGCAGTATCGTGCATCCAAGGTGTTCGTTAAGGAAAACACCGTGCGCAGGAACGATCCCTGTCCCTGCGGCAGCGGCAAAAAGTATAAAAACTGCTGCGGCAAAAACGCCTGATAGGGCAATAGTATAAAAGCTGAAGGATAAGGAGGGCTGTATTTATGAAGCTTAAATTCTGCGGCGCGGCGCGCTGCGTTACGGGTTCGTGCCATATGCTTTGCTATGATGGCGGCAAGGTGCTTATCGATTGCGGTATGCGCCAGGGCGCGGACGAGAAAGGCGAACTGGGGGCGAGCGATTTTGCGTTTGACCCGAAGGAAATAGACGCGGTGCTCCTTACCCATGCGCATATTGACCACAGCGGGCTGCTGCCGCTGCTGGTAAAGCGCGGCTTTAACGGCAAAATAATAACCACTAAGGCCACGGCGGAGCTATCGGGCATAATGCTGCCGGACAGCGCAAAAATACAGGAGCAGGACGCCGAATACCAAAACCGCAAAAATCTGCGCGCGGGCAAGCCGATGGTGGAGCCGATGTATACCTCGGCGGATGCGCAGAAAACGCTTGAATACTTTCAGCCGGTAAGCTATGGCGACATAGTGGAGGTTTGGCCGGGGCTTAGGGCCAGATTCAATGACATAGGCCATCTTTTGGGCAGCGCGGCGATAGAGCTTTGGGCGGAAGAAAAAGGCACTACCACAAAGCTTGTATTTTCGGGCGACATAGGGCGCGACGAAAGGCCCATACTGCGCGACCCTTCCAGCATAGACGGCGCGGATTACGTTGTGATGGAGGGTACATATGGCGACAGGGAACACGACGCAACAACGGAAGAGGATAAGGAAAAGCAGCTTGCGGACGTGCTGAAGGAAGGCATTGCGCGCGGCGGGAACATAGTCATTCCGTCATTCGCCGTGGGCAGGACGCAGGAACTGCTTTATACAATAAAGCGGCTGATGATGAAAAACGCCGTGCCGGGGCTTGAAAAGGTGCCGGTATTTGTGGATAGTCCGCTCGGCATAAACGCGACCAAGATATATGAACGCTGCGCGCGTGAATATTATGACGAGGAAGCGCTGGAAATGCTGAAAATGAGCGGCTCTCCGTTCGACCTGCCCAATCTTAGGGTAGCCGAAACGGGAGAGGAAAGCAAGCTCATCAACTTCCAGCCGGGCTGCAACATAATAATATCCTCCTCCGGTATGTGCGATGCGGGCAGGATAAGGCATCACCTTAAGCATAATCTTTATAGGCCGGATTCGACCATATTGTTCGTTGGCTATCAGGCGAACGGCACGCTTGGCCGCATATTGCTGGACGGGGCTAAGAGCGTTAAACTCTTCGGCGAACAGATACAGGTGAACGCCGCAATACGCATGATAGAGGGCTTTTCCGGCCATGCCGGAAGGAGCGAACTGCTGCAATGGATACGTGAGATAGGTTCGGCGCCTAAGTGCGTATTCTTAGTGCATGGCGAAAGCGAAACGCTGGACAAATTCGCCGTGGATGTGCGTGCGCTGGGACTGGACGTTGAAATACCGGATCTGCTTGACGAATTTGAGCTCAGCTACGGCGCAAGCGGCGTGGTACGCATGCCCGCGCTTACGCCGAAGAAAGAAGAAGAGCCGGATCTTTTCATAGGCCGCAGGCTGAATATTATCGCCAAGCAGTGGGGCATAAACGGCGCGCTGTACTGCATGCGCGGCGAAGAACCGCTCTATGATACGGCGATAGGCGTGGCCGATGCGAATAAACAGAACCTGAACGGGATACATACCCGCTTTGCCGCGGGAGAGATAACAATGGCGTTTACCGCGGCGGCCGCGCTGATACTGGATGCGCAGGGCAAGCTGAATATGGACGCTTCGCTGGACAAACTGGTGCCGGAATACGTCCACGCTGCCGAAATCACGGCAAAAGAACTGCTGCTTGGGCAGAAGACCGTGCCGGACTACGCGGACTATGACATGAACTTTAAGCTTTATCAGCAGGCGCATAAGGAAAAGCTGGGCGCAATGGAAACGTTCAAGCTTACTTGGAATGCGCTCAACGGTGCGATAAGCGATGAAGATGTGTTGAATATAGTGAACAAGCTTGACGTGGTGGACGATCCTGAAAATTCCGCGGGCAGAAGGAGCAGCTACCGCATACTTGGTATGGCCGTGGCAAGGGCATACGGGAAGAGCCTTGCGGATGCGCTTAACGAGCTTGTATTCGCGCCGATCGGAATGAAAGATACCGGCCTTGATAAGGAAGCGGAAGTCACGTATACGGCTAAAATGGGCGATGAAAGCATAGTTGTGGGCGCGCCAAAGCTTTGCGCCGGTGAAGCAGGCGGCGTTGTGAGCGCGTATGATCTGGCGCATTTCGGCACGGCGCTGCTTGAAGGCAAGCTGCTTGACGAGGAGCATACGGACATAATGCTTGCGCCGAATGCCTGCGGACTGAGAACGCTGAACGGGTGGTATTATGCGGACAGTGGCATAGAGCAGGCGCAAAGCGCGCTGTATATAAATGCGCAATACGGTGTGAGTGCGGCAATGCTTGCAAACGCACCGAGCGCAAAGGAAGATGCGGACGAAACCGGCGCAAAATCGTTCGTGCAGCGCATGAGATACGAGATGGACGACGTTTACCTGAAGGCGGAGGACGTGCAGCTTGAGCGCATAAACGACGCAAACGTTTACTCCGTGCTTAAGTTAGCCGTGAATGAGGATCAGCAGGAGTTTGTAGCCGGCAACGATATTTCGCTTGCCGAGGCGGCCGCGCTTGAAAACGCGCTGCCCTATGCCGTTACGCAGGACGGTGTTGCTGTGGGCTTTGCTTTGCTCAATGCGGATAAAGACCGCGGTGTATATGAAATATGGCGGTTGATGATAGACAAGCGCTTCCAGCATAAGGGCTTCGGCACTGCGGCGATGAAGCTTGCAATGGCGGAGCTGAAGCGCATGGGCGCTGAAAAGGCGCAGATAAGCGTTGAAATAGGTAATGAAGCAGCCATTGCTATGTATCAAAAGCTGGGATTCAGCTTTACCGGGCGCATGGAATACGGCGAAGCATACATGGAATGCGAACTTTAAGGAGGATAAATGGACGGCATATTGAGTTACATTATAGATGCGCTGTACAGCTTGCCGGGCATATTGGTTGGGCTGTCGTTCCATGAATGGGGTCATGCGTACGCGGCGTATAAGCGCGGCGATCCGACCGCGAGGAATCTTGGCCGCATGACGGTAAACCCGCTTGCTCATATCGATCCGCTTGGCTTCCTGTCGCTGCTGATATTGGGCTTCGGCTGGGCCAAGCCCGTACCCGTGAGCACGCGCAACTTTAAGTCCCCAAGAAAGGACGAGCTTATCGTGTCCTTGGCGGGTATAACAGTTAACCTTATACTGGGCGTGGCGTTCATGATAATATGGATTGTGCTCATATGTCTGCCGTGGAGCAACGAAATACTCAATACAATGGTGCAGTATTGCTATACCATAAACTTTGGCCTTGCGGTATTCAATCTGCTGCCAATTCCGCCGCTTGACGGTTACCATGTGGCGCAGTGCCTTTTCATGAATGCAAAGACTTATAAGTTTTTCGGCTTTGTTGAAAAGTACAGCTATGTTATACTCGTGGCCGTGCTTATAATCAATTCGCGCACGCATTTCCTTAATACGATAGTATATTGGCTTATGATGCCGCTCATGAGCTTGGCTTCGCTGATACTGAGCATTTTCTGAGCGCGGCGCAAGGGGAAAACGGATGGCATATGAAGTTCATCTAAAGGAGTTCGACGGGCCTCTTGATCTGCTGCTGCATCTTATTGAGCAGGCAAAGGTGGATATAAAGGACATATTCATATCCGAAATCACAAACCAGTATCTTTCGCTTATGGAAGAACTGGATGAACTGGACATGGATACGGCGAGCGAGTTTTTAACCATGGCGGCAACGCTTGTGTATATCAAATCGCGCTCCCTGCTGCCAAAACCGCCCAGGGAAGCGGAGAAGGAAGAGGACCCTGAGGAGACGCTGGTACGCCAGCTGAAGGAATACAAGCTTTTTAAGCAGGCCGGCGAAAAGCTGAACGAGCTGAGCGCGGGCATGAGGGGCGTGTTTTCGCGGCTGCCGGAGGAGTTTGCACTGCCGCCGCAGGAATATGAACTGGAGCAGGCCACGGCGGAAGAACTGTTCGCCGCTTTTATGGATGTGCTTAACCGTGAAGAACCGGAAAGCAGCATACCGGAAATAGCTAAGAAGGTGGATGCGGATAAGTACACCGTAAGGACGCAGCTTGTGAAGATCCGCGCAAAGCTTAAGGAAGGTGCGAGCGTAACGTTTGAAGAACTGTTTGAAGCAACAAGCGTTAAGCTTGAAAAGATAGTAACGTTCATGGCGCTGCTTGAAATGATAGCACGGCAGGAAATATTGCTTAAACAGCCCACGCCTTACGGCAGGATAACTATAACCGCATATAACCTGAAAGAGGACGATGCGGATGCCGAATACATGGATGAATAGGCAAAGACCGAGGGGGAGAGAACACATTGGAATACAATGAGCGCATGGGCGCGATAGAGTGCATATTGTTCGTTTCGGGCGATCCGGTGCCGATAATAGAATTGCAGCGGGCAATAGGTGTAACGGACATAGAGATGGAGCACATAATACGCAGCATGGACGAGCTTTATAAGCGGGAAAAGCGCGGCGTACAGCTTTTTATAACGGCGGAGACTATGCAGCTTGTGTCAAACAAGGAATATACGCGCTATGTTGAAGAGCTGGTGCAGCCCGTGCAGTCTAAATCCTTTTCCCAATCCATGCTTGAAACGCTTTCGGTAATAGCATACCGCCAGCCTGTGACGAAGGCGGATATTGAGGCCGTGCGCGGCGTGAGGTGCGAATATGCCGTAGGGCAGCTGATGAAGCTGGGGATGATAAGGGAACTTGGGCGCAAGAATGTTGTGGGCAGGCCAATGCTGCTCGGGACTACGGACGCATTTCTCAGGCACTTCGGTATACGGTCGCTCAGTGAACTGCCACAGTTAAGCGAAATCGAGAATGCGGAAGAAAACGATAATACCGAAGATAAAGCATCTAATTAATCAAAAGCATAATAAAATAACGCAAAACAGCAAATATTAGCCCATATGGGCTTTTTTGCTATATTAACAATTGCGCTCACAGCGGCAATATTGATACCGATAAGGTTAAATTTCAGCGTTATGCTTTGCGGCAATGCGGCAAGGATAAGGCTGAGCATGAGCATACTCGGCTTTATACGGCTGAAGATACGGCCTATGGAGAGCAATAAGAAGCACGCGGCAAAGGGCAGCGAAGTCAAACCGGACAAGGATACAATAAAAATTGCGCTGGCAGTGCTGCGGCAAAGGAAGCGCTATTTATGGCTTGACGGGCTAACTATCCGCGGGAGCATAGGGATAGACGGCGATGCGGCGGCAACGGCGCTGCTGTGCGGCGCGGCAAACAGCCTGCTGCCGCGCGTTATACGCTTTTTGCTGCCCAATAAGGGAGCGGAGAGCATATATATTGCGCCTGAGTTCAGGTTAGGCTCGGCATGGGTATATATGGAAGGTATCATAGGGCTGAATTTGGCTAAGCTTATAGGTATTATCGGAAAAGAGGTAACAAGATATGTCGCATCCCGTGGAAAACATAATGCGGAGTACAATGGAACAATTAAGGCAAATGGTTGACGTGAACACGATAGTCGGCTCTCCCGTTGAAACGGGCAGCGGAACGGTGCTGCTGCCCGTATCGAAGGTGAGCATGGGCTTTGTGTCCGGCGGAGGGGAATACATAATGGGTCAGGCGGCTACTCCCGTTAAAAGGGCGGGGGAAGCGCTGGATGCAAGCGAAGGCCGCTACCCGTTCGCGGGGACTGCCGCGGCGGGCATGTGCCTAACGCCTATGGCGTTCGTTACAAGCGAAAACGGGCGTACGCGGGTATTGCCGGCGCAGTATAAATGCGGCGCGGAAAGGCTGATAGACATGATGCCGGAGATAATTGCCGCGATAGAGCGCATGGCGGGCAGCACAAACGGCGCAGGCAAAGAGGAGACTGCCGAATGAACGCGCGCAGGACAGCCGCGCTGATACTGGCCGCGGCGGCGCTTATGGCCCTTAATGCGGGCGCATATGCCGAAAATGCGCCCGATATTGCGGCGGGCGGCGCGGCGCTGATAGAGCAGCATACCGGCGCTGTGATATGCGCAAAGGAAGCGCATAAAAAGCTCCCTATGGCAAGCACTACAAAGATCATGACCGCGCTTATAGTAATAGAAAACTGCTCTCTTGGCGACACGGTGAAGGTCAGCCCAAAGGCATACGGCGTGGAAGGATCAAGCATGTATCTTAACGCGGGCGAGGAAGTGAGCGTGGAGGACATGCTGTATGGACTGATGCTTTTGAGCGGGAACGATGCGGCGGTGGCATTGGCAATACACACGGCCGGCAGCGTGGAAGCATTTTCGGCGCTGATGAACGCCCGCGCGGAAGAAATAGGCGCGCACAATACGAATTTTGTAACGCCGAACGGGCTGCACGATCCGGAGCATTACACAACGGCGTATGACTTGGCGCTTATTGCGGCGGAAGCGATGAAGAATCCTGATTTCAGAAAAATAGTGGGTTCAACGTATCATAAGACCGCTACAGGCAGCGTTATACGCTACATGAAGAATAAAAATAAAATCCTGTGGCAATATGAAGGCGGCTGCGGCGTAAAAACGGGCTTTACAAAGGCCGCAGGGCGCTGCCTTGTGTTCGCGGCGGAGCGGGACGGAATGACGCTGATAGGCGCGGTACTGAGCTGCCCTGATATGTTCAACGTTGCTAAGGCGATGCTTGATTACGGCTTTGCATCGTTCCGCACAGAAAAGATAATATCCGCAGGGCAGAGCATAACGCGGATAAGGGTGAGCGGCGGCACAAAAACAGCCTTGGCAGCCGAGGCTAAAGACGATATAATTATACCAGTACGGATAGGCGAAGGCGCGGACATACGCACGGAAGTGGAAACGCGAAGCGGAATGAACGCCCCTGTTGAAAAAGGGGAGGACGTTGGCAGTGTAAGGGTGCTTATGGACGGCAAGCTGGTTGGCGAAACGCGGCTGCTTGCCGCAGAGGACAGCCTTTCGCTCAAATTCGGCCAGTATTTAAGAAAGCTGCTGTCCGGCTGGGCGGCATAGGGTATGCAATGCGGCTGCAAAAGTTTATGGCGGAGGCCGGAGTAGCCTCCAGAAGAAAATGCGAAGAACTTATCGGCGCTGGCCTTGTTAAGGTAAATGGTCAGGTGGCGTCGATAGGCACGGTGATAGACCCGCTTAACGACAGGGTGGAATACGCAGGCAAGCTGCTGCGCCCGGCCGAAGAACGGGTCGTTTTTGCGTTCTATAAGCCACGCGGCGTTATGTGCACCGCGTCCGATCCGCAGGGCAGAGCGACCATAATGGATTACTTTAAGGATGTTCCGTACCGGCTGTACAGCGTTGGCAGGCTTGACTATGATTCCGAAGGCTTGCTGCTTATGACCAACGACGGCGAACTTGCGTATAAACTTACGCATCCCAAATTTACGGTGGATAAAACATATCACGCCGTGTGCGATGGGGTGCTGACAAATGCGGAAATAGCGCGGCTTGAGCAGGGCGTTGACATTGGCGACGGGATGACCAGCCCAGCGAAGATAACGCAGGTGCATGCGCTGCACAACGGCAACACATCATTCGATATAACCATACACGAAGGGCGCAACCGCCAAATAAGGCGAATGCTTGAAGCCGTGGGGCACCAAACGCTGGTGCTGAAACGCACGAAGGAAGGCGCGGTTTCAATAGGCTTCATGCAGTCTGGCGAATACAGGGCTCTGAGCGCTGAGGAACTTAATGCGCTCAGGCAAACGGAGCTGTCCTAGCATCAAATTTATACATAATTTTGCCCGCAGGCGAATTTTATAAGCTATTGCGGGCAAAATTGGCATTTCTATTAACATCAAAAAAAATAAATTTCCATTTCAGGCAGGAAAAAAGAACACTATGCAGAATAAGAGAAAACGGGAGTATTTGAGGGCATTGTTCATTCAAATGCCAGCTTATACATGTATACAAGTATTTAACGGTTTCATAATCAACACTTAGAAAGGAGAACTGTCGCAGATGGATCTTATCAACAATCCGTGGTTTGTGCTTGTGTTGGGTATGGGTACGGTATTTATCGGTCTGTTCCTGCTGGTGCTTATCATTAAGGTGATGGGCTTTATAGCGGGCAAGACCGTGAAAACCCCGGCCGCTCCCGCAGCCGCAGCTAAGGCTGCTCCCGCGCCCGTTGCTGCACCCGCCGCTGCCCCTGTCGCGCCTGCGCCTGCCCCGGTGGTATATCCGCATGAGGTGGATCGCTATGCGTTCGACGCCGCCGTGGCCGCCGCAATCGCCGCCTATACCGGCCGCGATATAAAGGGCTTCCGTATCACCAGGATCACAAAAATGTGATCTGAACCAGAACAAAAAAAGACCAATTAAGATTATTTCAGGAGGATTTAATAAAATGGTGCGTAGGTTTATCGTGAACGTAAACGGCACAGCTTACGATGTTGAAGTTGAAGAAGTTGGCGGCGTTGCCGGCCGTCCCGCTGCCTTTGTGGCTCCCTCTCCTTATATGAATGCGGCCCCCATGTATGCCGCCCCCGCTCCCGCGCCCGTGTATAGCGCGCCCGCCGCTCCCGTAGCGCCCGCCGCGCCTGTTGCGCCTGTTGCGCCTGTTGCGCCCGCGCCTGCTGCTGCGCCCGCTGCTCCTGCAGCCGCCCCCGCCGCCGGACAAACTGCCGTTACCGCCCCCATGCCCGGCAACATACTGGACATTAAGGTAAACGTTGGCGACACCGTGAACGCGGATGATGTTGTTATCATACTTGAAGCCATGAAGATGGAGAACGAGATATTCGCCCCCGCTTCCGGCAAGGTTATAGCCATAAACACCACCAAGGGCGCTTCCGTCAACTCCGGCGACTGCCTGCTGGTGATAGGCTAAGCGGCTTCCGCTTTTGCCAAATCCGATTGAAAGGAGAGCAAAATGGGAGAAGCAATTCAAAGTTTTGTTGAAATGACCGGCTTTTCCATGATAGCCAACGATCCTAAGGTACTTATAATGATAGCTATATCATTGGTGCTGATGTATCTGGCCATCGTGAAGAAATTCGAGCCGTTGCTGCTGCTGCCGATAGCCTTCGGTATGCTGCTTACCAATCTGCCCGGCGCGGAAATGTATCACCGCGAGCTTTTTGCCAGCGGCCATGTTGACTGGGCCGCGCTGAGCGATCAGGGAGGTCTTATAGACTATCTGTACCTTGGCATAAAACTGGGCATTTACCCCTGCCTTATATTCATGGGCGTGGGCGCGGGCACGGACTTCGGCCCCCTTATCGCCAACCCCAAGACCCTGTTCATGGGTGCTGCTGCCCAGTTAGGCATATTCATTGCCTTCATGGGTGCCATCGGCCTTACCGCCTTGTTCCCCAATGCATTTAACTTCGGCGTAAGGGAAGCGTCCTCCATAGGTATAATCGGCGGTGCGGACGGCCCGACGGCAATATACGTAACGCTCAGGCTTGCGCCGCAGCTGCTTGGCCCCATTGCCGTTGCAGCGTATTCTTACATGGCGCTTGTTCCCGTAATTCAGCCGCCTATAATGAAGGCGCTGACCACAAAGAAGGAACGCCAAATATCCATGGAGCAGCTCAGGCCTGTTTCCAAAACCGAAAAGATAATATTCCCCATAGTTGTTACTATATTCGTGTCCCTGCTGGTTCCCTCTGCGGCTCCGCTTATCGGCATGCTGATGTTTGGTAACCTGCTCAAGGAATGCGGCGTGACCGAAAGGCTTTCCAAGACCGCGCAGAACGAGCTGATGAATATCGTTACCATATTCCTCGGCGTATCCGTCGGCGCGACTGCCACCGCTGACATATTCCTTACATGGCAGACTATTGGTATACTGATAATGGGCGTGTGCGCATTCGCGTTCGGTACTGCTGGCGGCGTGCTGATAGCCAAGCTTATGAACAAGCTTTCCGGCGGCAAGATCAATCCGCTTATCGGTTCCGCGGGTGTTTCCGCCGTGCCTATGGCGGCGCGCGTGTCTCAGGTAGTAGGCCAGAAGGAAAAGCCCGGCAACTATCTGCTGATGCATGCCATGGGTCCCAATGTGGCGGGCGTTATCGGCTCCGCAATAGCTGCGGGCGTTCTGCTTTCGCTCTATTGGGTACACTGATATAACACAAAGCATCTTATCGAGGAGGAATCCGGATGAGCAAAAAGATATTTATTACTGATACTATTTTGAGGGATGCGCACCAGTCCCAGGCAGCCACCCGTATGCGCACGGAAGATATGCTTCCCGCATGCGAAGTGCTGGACAGCATTGGCTATTGGTCCCTGGAGTGCTGGGGCGGAGCCACGTTTGACGCATGCCTCCGCTTCCTCAACGAGGATCCGTGGGACAGGCTGAGGAAGCTTAAAAAGGCGCTGCCCAATACCAAACTGCAGATGCTTTTCCGCGGCCAGAATATACTGGGCTATAAGCATTATGCCGACGACGTTGTGGAGCAGTTCTGCCGCAAGGCGATAGAGAACGGCATTGACGTCATAAGGATATTTGATGCTCTTAACGACGTGCGCAATCTTGAATCCGCCATAAAGTATACAAAGAAATACGGCGGAATATGCGAACCCGCCATAAGCTACACCATCAGCCCCGTGCATAACGAGGATTACTTCGTTAAGGTGGCTAAGGAACTGGAGCAGATGGGCGCGGACGTTATATGCATAAAGGACATGGCGAATCTGCTGCTGCCCTATGATGCGTATTCGCTGATAAAGCGCATGAAGGAAGAAATAAGCGTGCCTATACATCTGCATACGCACAACACTTCCGGCACCGGCGACATGACTTATCTCATGGCCGTACAGGCGGGCGTGGATATAGTTGACTGCGCGCTCAGCCCCCTTGCAAACGGCACCAGCCAGCCCGCTACGGAGTCCCTTGTGGCAACGCTGAAGGGCACGGAGTACGACACAGGGCTTGACCTTGAAAAGATGGCCGTTGCCGCCAAGCATTTCCGCGGCGTTGCGCAGAAGCTGAAGGATGAAGGCTTCCTTGATCCCAAGGTGCTCAACGTTGATACGAACACGCTTATATATCAGGTTCCCGGCGGAATGCTTTCCAACCTTATCAGCCAGCTTAAGCAGCTGAATGCAGAGGATAAGTATTACGATGTGCTGGCGGAGATCCCCCGCGTACGCGAGGACTTTGGCTATCCCCCGCTGGTAACGCCTACCAGCCAGATAGTCGGCTCCCAGGCCGTGCTTAACGTGGTTTCCGGCGGAAGGTACAAAACCTTCTCTAAGGAATCCAAGGCCCTGCTGCGCGGCGAATACGGCGCCCTGCCCGGAAAGGTGAATGAAGAAGTGCGCAAGAAGGCCATTGGCGATGCGGAAGTTATAACCTGCCGCCCGGCGGATCTGCTCAAGCCGGAGCTTGAAAAGTACCGCGAGGAGATAAAGGACGTTATGCGTCAGGAAGAGGACGTGCTGAGCTATGCCCTGTTCCCGCAGGTGGCCATGAAGTTCTTTGAGCAGCGTAATAACCCCAAGCCCAAGGAAGAGCCTAAGGCGGAAGCCCCCAAGGCAGCACCGGCACCCGCGTCCGCGCCTGCAGTAGCGGCACCTGCGCAGAAGATGCCCATGCATCCCGAACTGCCCGCGAAGCACCTTTTCGTTGAGGATATAACGATAGGCCGCTGATAGGTAAAATCGAATAAATGACTGAATCCGCACCCGTGCAGCCGTAAAAAGCAGCGCAGGTGCGGTTGCTTTATAGCCGTTTGCGCCGAAAATTCAATACAATTATGGCAAAGCGGGAACCTGTATTGAAAGTGAGGAATTTTTTTATTATAATCCAAGCATAAACACAGCACTATTTGGGGAGGTAAAGGATATGGCTGCGCAGAAGATAATGATTTGCGATGACCAGATAATGATACACGAAACCCTTGGCATGTATTTGGAAAACGAGGGCTATGAACATATAAGCGCGATGGACGGCGAAGAAGCGCTGCAAAAATTTGAAACGGAGAAGCCTGATCTTATAATATTGGATATAATGATGCCCAAGCTTTCCGGCACGGACGTATGCCGTAAGCTTAGGGAAAAAAGCCGCGTGCCTATAATAATGCTAACGGCAAAGGGAGAAGAGATAGACCGGATACTTGGCCTTGAGCTGGGCGCGGATGATTACATAGTTAAGCCGTTCAGCGCGCGCGAAGTTGTGGCGCGGGTAAAGGCGGTGCTGAGAAGGCTTGCCATGGCGAAGGAGCACCCGCAGCAGGTGCTTCGCTTTGACGACCTTGAGATAAACATAAATAATTATGATGTCCGTGTAAAAGGCGAGCGTGTGCCGTTCACGCCGAAGGAAGTGGAGATATTCCAGCTTCTTGCATCGCACCCGGGCAAGGTATATGAACGGGAAACGATACTTTCGCTTGTGTGGGGCTATGATTTTTACGGCGATACGCGCGCGGTGGATACGCAGATAAAACGCATACGCCAAAAGCTGCCTGCGGAGGGAACGGTAAACTGGAGCATAAAAACGGTTTACGGCGTTGGGTACAAGTTTGAGGTAAGCAGATAATGAAGCATACTTTGCTTATAAAAACCGTATGCCTTGTGCTGTTCACGGTTATATTGAGCGCCGCCCTTACGGCGCTTGTTTTTCGCTATGCGGGCATAAAGAAATATGGTGAGCTGAAAACGAAGGAACTTATACCGAGGGCTGAGTTTATATCGAGCCGCGCGGCAGACCTGATGGAAGGGATACTGAGCCGCAAGGATTTTGAAAACATAGTCAATTACGATAGGCGCATATGGGATGCTGCGCCGTATCTTTATACGGCTGACGGTACACTTTTCGGCAGCATTACGAACGACCAGCTTGAGGCGAACACTAACATGATAGCGCCGTATCTTGCGGGCGTGCTTGCGGGCAGAGAGGTCAGCGCCGTGGTAATGATGGGCGGCAGCAGGGCCGGCGTCGTGGTAGGTGAGCCTATAACCGCAAGCGACGGCGCGATAATGGGTGCGGTGTTCCTGGTAAAGCCAATGGACGAGCTCAGCACGGGCTGGGGTAACCTTACTTCATCGCTGCCGCTTGCCATGCTTTTGGTGGCGCTTATAATGGTGCCGGTGGCGTACTTTGGATCGCGCGGGCTTACAAAGCCGCTGAATAAGATGAACGAAGCCGCCGTAGCCATGACAAAAGGGGATTTTTCCGTGCGGGCTATTGAAAAAGGAGACGGCGAGGTGGCGCGGCTGGGCCACTCCTTAAACGAACTTTCAAGCGCGCTCAGCGGCACAATAGGCGCGCTTACGTTTGAGCGAAACCGGCTGAAAAGCGTGCTTGACGGGCTGCTGGAGGGCGTTATAGCCGTTAACGAAAGCGGAAAGATAATTCAGTTCAACCCCGCGTCCGTAACGCTTATGGGCTGCGCACATGGCGAAAGCATAGAGGATTCGCCAATGTATGGCGAGCTCCATTCCATGGTTGAACAGGTGCTTTCCGACGGCGTGAGCCGCTGGACGGAGCAAAGCTATAAGGAAGCCGTGCTGCGCTTCACAATATCCGCCCTTGGTACGGACGGCAAGAACGAAGGCGCCATAATAATGATACAGGACGTTACGGAGTCGGCGCGGCTTGAGCAGACGCGGCGGGATTACGTTGCAAACGTGTCCCATGAGTTGAGAACGCCTATCGCATCCATACGCGGCTTGTCGGATGCGCTGTGCGACGGGCTGGTAAAGAAGGACGAGGACAGGCTTAGATACTATGGTTATATTCAGCACGAGGCCATGCGTCTTTCGCGCCTGATAGACGATCTGCTTGAACTGAGCCGGCTGCAATCGGGCACGGTTGCCATAGCGCGCTGCAAAATGAGCGTGAACGATTTGATATACGACGTTGCGGACAGATACAGCACGATAGCCAAGGATAACGGAAAAACGCTTTCCGTGTCCATGCCTGAAGGCGAGCATGAGGCGTACAGCAATCCTGACAGGTGCGAGCAGGTGCTCATAGCCCTGCTTGACAACGCCATAAAGCACAGCGCATCGGGCGAGGTTGACCTTAGCGTGGGCGAGGACGATGATAAATACACCATAAGCGTATCCAACCCCGGCGAAATAGCCGAAGCGGACATAGACCATCTGTTTGAGCGGTTCTATAAGGCGGACAGGGCGCATACAGGCGAAGGCACGGGCCTTGGCCTTGCAATAGCGAAGGAGATAATGGAGCTGATGGGCGAGCGCATATGGGCCGAAAGCAAGGATGGCCGCGTGGTGTTCAGCTTTACTGTTGCCAAGCGCCAAGGCACGGGAACGAATACGAACAAAGTGTGAAGTATACAGCAAATAGCTGCGGCAGGATTTGAAAAAAACTGTCGCGGTGTTATAATGTAATCAATGTATAAAATGGGAGGTAAAAAACATGAGCAGCGGCAAAATATTGATAGCTGACGACGACAGAAACGTACATGAGTCACTTGGCATTTATCTTAAATCCGAAGGATTTGAAACCGTGGACGTATATGACGGTGCGGCGGCAGTAAGCGCGCTGGACGGTGACATTTCGCTTTGCGTTATGGACATAATGATGCCCATCATGAACGGCATTGACGCCTGCAAGGAAATACGCAAAAATTCGCAGGTGCCAATAATTATGCTCACTGCCAAGGGCGAAGAAATAGACAGAATACTCGGCCTTGAGCTGGGCGCGGATGACTATATCGTGAAGCCCTTCAGCCCGCGCGAGGTCGTGGCAAGGATAAAGGCCGTGCTCAGGCGCACAAGCGAACAGCAGAGTAACGACGACGGCCGCGTTACCTTAAACGGCCTTGTTATAGACATTAAGAGCTATACCGTCACATTAAAGGGGCAGCCGGTAATATGCACGCCGAAGGAAATAGAGATTCTTTATATGCTTGCTTCCAACCCCGGGCAGGTGTTCACAAGGGAACAGCTGCTTAATAAGGTTTGGGGCTATGACTTCGCCGGCGAAACAAGAACCGTGGATACGCATATAAAGCGCATCCGTGCAAAGCTTGACAACACGGGCCTTAATTGGTCGATAAAGACCATATACGGCGTTGGCTATAAGTTTGAGGTAGAATAAACTATGCTAAAAAGCGTGTTTTTCCGCAGGCTTGTTATAATGCTGTCCGTCGCAATGCTCATTGCGGCGGCCGTTATGCTTGGCGGCTATGTGTTTCTGAGCAAGGATGTTTATGCTGACATAAAGCTGGACGAGCTGCACCCTTCGCTTGATGCGGCGGAGCAGCTTGCCAAGGAATACATGGCAGGCGAAATAGATAAAGACGTGTTTGAACGGCTGGCTGCAAAGCTGCTGCCGTCCAATACCGGCACGGTGCTTTACCTTGACGCGGAAGGAAACACGCTTTTTTATGTGGACAGCCTGCTTAATACGGATGCTGAGGGCGCGAAAAAACTGCTGTATGAGCAGATAGCTTCCGCTGAAAACGGTGCGGACGTTAAGCAGAACCGGCTTAGGATGAAAGAGGACAGCTCCGCCCTTGCGCTGGGCTGCCCAATATTCGACGACGACGGAAACATACTCGGCGCGGTGGTCATGCTCAGTTCGCTTAAACTCGTTACCAACGCAACGGGGCGTATGTCCATGCTCGTGCTTATGCTCACCACGATAGCCATACCCGTGGCGCTGCTTATGATGGTTTGGCGTGCGAAGAACATTGCCGACCCAATACGCCGCATGAACGACGCCGCGAAGGCAATGGCAAAGGGCGATTTTGATATAAGGCTTGATGAAGATATTCCGGGCGAGGTCGGCGAACTTGCCGGTTCGCTCAATAACCTTTGCGCGGAACTTGACCATACTATTCGCCAACTCAGCAGCGAAAAGAGCCAGCTTGATCAGCTGCTGCAAAGCCTTACGGACGGCGTTGTGGCAATAGATGAGCACGGCACGCTCATACATTACAATTCCGCAATAATGCGCATGTTCGGTGCGGTCAGCGTATCAAAGCGCAAGGAATTGATACCCGACGAAAAGGTATGGAAGGTGTTTGACGAGGTTTTCAATTCCGGCAAGCCTCAGACCATAACCTACCCCATGGCTGGTGACAAGGTGCTGTGGATAACCATATCGCCTGTTGTAACGTCCAGCCGCGAACGCACGGGCGTTGTGGGCCTGTTTAAGGACATGACGGAGATGGAGCGGGTCGAAAAGCTCAGGCGGGATTATGTTGCAAATGTTTCGCACGAACTGCGGACGCCGCTCACCGCTGTAAGGGGATTGCTTGAGCCGCTTGCCGACGGAATGGTGAAGGACGAAGCGGACAGGCAGCGGTATTATAAGATAATGCTGCACGAGGTACTCAGGCTTTCTCGCCTTATAACGGACATGATGACGCTCAGCCGACTGCAATCCGGCACGGAATACATGGAGATAACCCGCGTGGATGTGAACGAGCTGGTGCAGGATATTGCAAGCGCGTATTCTTCAACGCTGGCCGATAAGGGCGTGAACTTAGTGCTTGACTGCCCGCGGCCTGTGCCCGATGCGATGACCGATCCGGACAGGATAGAGCAGGTGCTTGTTATATTGCTGGATAATGCCTCGCGCTACACGCCAAAGGGTGGCACCATAACAATATCCGCCCGCAATGCGAAGGAGAAAATACAGCTGTCTGTGACCGATACCGGCTGCGGCATACCTGAAAGCGACCTGCCGCATATATTTGAACGATTCTATAAGGTGGATAAGTCCCATAGCGAAGGCGGCACGGGGCTTGGACTGTCTATAGCGCAGTTCATAATGGAAAAGCTTGGCGAAACGATAAGCGTTGAAAGCGAAGTCGGCAAGGGTACGTGTTTTACGCTTACTTTGCAGCGCTATGTACGCAACGCCATAGCATTGGGGCCGGCGGGCGAAAAGCATACCCGCTACGGCGATGATGACGAAAAGGATGAATACGTTCCCAACGACGCCGATATTCAAGATGATGACGATGTGGTGGATGCGCATTACGAGGTTATAGAGCAGCCGCAGAAGGCCGAAAAGCCACAAAAAGCCGAGAAAACGCAAAAGGCGGAAAAAACGCAGAATAAAGCGGAAAGGCAGGGCAAACGATGAGCCTTTGCAGCATATGCCCGCGAAAATGCGCTGCGGACCGCGCAAAAGCTCCGGGCTATTGCGGCGCGCGCGAAAAGGCGCATATTGCCCGCGCCGCGCTGCACCGCTGGGAGGAGCCGATAATAAGCGGCGAACGCGGCAGCGGCACAGTATTCTTTTGCGGGTGCAATCTTAACTGCATATTCTGCCAGAACTATAAAATAAACCACAGTGTGATGGGCATAGAGGCGGATGAAGAAACGCTTTGCCGCATAATGCTCGATCTTCAGCATCAGGGCGCGCATAACATAAACCTTGTTACGCCCGCGCCGCATGTGCCGCTGATAGCGCGCACATTACCACTTGCGCGCCAAGCTGGGCTTACGATACCTGTAGTTTACAATACCAACGCATATGAAAACGTGCAAACGCTGAAAATGCTTGAAGGGCTTATAGACATATATCTGCCGGACTTTAAGTACGTCTCATCGCCGCTTGCAAAGAAATACAGCGATGCGGAGGATTATTTTGCCATTGCTGCGCAGGCTATTGCCGAAATGTACAGGCAGGTTGGGAACATAAAGCTGGATGAAAACGGCATGGCGGCTTCCGGCGTGCTGATACGGCACATGGTGCTTCCCGGCTGCGTTGACGATACGCGGCGGGTGCTGGGCTATGTTTCAGCCAATTACCCGAAAAATGTCTATATATCGATAATGAGCCAGTATGCCCCGCCGAAGGACGATCTGCCCAGGCCCATCAATCGCCGCATAACAAAAGGCGAGTACGACAGGGCTTTGGATTACGCCATAAGCAAGGGCTTTGAAAACGTGTTCATACAGCAGCGTAATTCGGCAGACCTTTCATACACGCCGGATTTTGACGCGGACGTAATATTTGACCCAATAAAGCGGGCATAAAACCGGAAAAACAAGGGCAAATATGAACGGATTATTAATTTTAGTAATATTTGCTTAAAAAAGATTGCAAAGCGCAACATATAGTGTTACCATAACATCAGCGAAAGAAAGCGGGTCGTGACAATCGCAGTCATCTTCATTATTGTTTTCCTCCAACCATAAACAATCGGTGAATGGCGGGAAGGGGCAATCCGCAGTTCACCACCAATAGCTGACGACCCGAATCAAAGAGACTCTTAACATGGGTCTCTTTTTTTATGCATATGAATAACGGAACAAAACCGCTGAAAGGGGAACGAAAGCATATGGGGCGCATGAGGGCGGCGTTTAACGCGGCAATGGCGGCAATTGTAGCCGCGTTTATGGTAATAATGAGCATACAGGCGTATAAGGATCTGTTTGTGCGGGAGACAGAGCCGCCCGTGAAGCAGCGCACGGGCATAATAAACGTTTGGCATGTGGTCAAATACAAGCCGTATTCCGGCAGCGTAAGCACAATAATGGCCGATGCCGCAAGAAAGCTTGAAAAAAAGGAATACGGAGTGTTTTACAGCGTGGAAGGAATGATGGAGGAGGAATACGCAAGGCGGATCGAACGCGGCGAAAAGCCGGACGTGATATCCTTCCCGGCGGGGCTTATAGACGCGGACGGGCTCAGCGAGCTTGACGCGGGGAACTATGCCGAAATAAGCGGCGAACTGCTGCGTGCGGGCAGCAGCGAAGGCAAGCTGTATGCAATACCATATGCGCAAAGCCCATGCGTGCTGATAGAGAACAACGAACTATCAAAGAAAATAGGAATAAACTTAGATGAAGGCAGCGTAGATGCGGCGGCTATATTTGCGGCCGTAAACGGGGCGGACGGTAGCATGATAAAGCAAAGCATATTGTCCGGCAGGGCGGAAAGATGGGCGCTTATCGGCGTGGAGGGCGAGTGCCTCGATACGGCGGCGTTTAAGGAGGGTAAGGCGGTGCTTTGCATAGACAATGTGCGCACGGCGCGCGAACTGAGCATGCTGAGCGAGCGGGGGAAGGGCTTTAACTATACCGTGCACGGCATAGCGGGTCAGTACGGCAACGCACAGCTTATCGCAATACCGTATACGGACGATGAATGGGTGAAGGAACATGCCGAAAAGCTTATACAGCTTTTATTAACGCCAAAGTATAGCCTGAAGATAGCCCAAACGGGGCTTTATCCTTCGGCGCCTTATGAAGATAAGGCGGAGAGCGCAAGCCCCGTGGATGCGCAGGAGTTACTCAACGGCACGCCATGCGTAAACGCGTTCTTGCTGAATCGGTATAAGGACGCCATTGCGGAGGAAGCCGCACGCGCGCTTTCGGGCGATAGCGGGGCGAATGAGGCCATAGTTAAAAGATATGGCGAGCTTTTTGACTGAGTATTGTGAAAAGGGCAAAAATAAAGTAAAATTAAGCTTGGTATAATACTGTTTGTTGGGAGAATGAGTAATGAAAGAACTGCCTTTTGAACTAAAACGGATGCTTGATGCGCTCGGTGCAAAGGAGAATGTGCCTATGGCGCAGTACACCTCCTTCAAAACGGGCGGCAGCGTGCGCATATTGGCCGAGCCGGACACGGCGGAGCATACTGCTGAGCTTATGCGCCTGATAGAGGCGGCTGGCGTAGAGCATTACGTTATAGGCAACGGCACAAATCTTTTGATAAGCGATAAAGGGCTTGATGCGATAGTTGTGCGCATAGGCGAGAAAATGGCGAACGTTGAGCGCAGCGGCCGCACGATAATCGCAGGTGCGGGTGCAAGCTATGCGGCAATGGCAAAGCAAAGCGTGCAATGGGGCCTGATGGGCCTTGAATGGGCGGCCGGCATACCGGGCACGGTAGGCGGCGCGGTTGCTATGAACGCCGGCGCATACGGCGGGGAGACGGCGGATGCGCTGAAAACCGTTACCTATGCCGAGAACGGCGCAATAATAAAAGAAACCGTGGATAAAACCGCGTTTGGGTACAGGCTGAGTCCGTATTGCGCGCCGGAGCGCATAGTGATAGAGGCGGAGTTTGAACTGAACGATGACGACGGCGGCGCATACGAAAGAATGACGGATTACAATAAGCGCAGGCGCGAAAAGCAGCCCATAAACTATCCCAGTGCCGGCAGCGTATTCAAGCGGCCTGAAGGCCACTTTGCAGGCGCATTGATAGAACAGGCCGGGCTGAAGGGAACGCGCATAGGCGGCGCGGAGGTCAGCACGCTGCACGCGGGCTTTATAATAAACGCAGGTGGGGCAACATCGCGCAACGTATATGAGCTGATACGATTAGTGCAGCAAAAGGTGAAGGAACACAGCGGCGTGCAGCTTGAAACGGAAGTAAAGCTGCTTGGTGAATTCTAAGGAGGAACGGATGGAACTTATAATAGTCACAGGCCTGTCCGGCGGAGGAAAAACGCAGGCGCTCAGGTGTCTGGAGGACATGGGCTATTTCTGCGTGGACAATCTGCCGTGCGCAATGGTTGGCGGATTTGTGCAGCTTTGCCGCGATTCAAAGCCGCCCGTTGAAAAGGCCGCCGTGGTTATAGACAGCCGCGAAAGCGTTTTCGCCGGGGAGGTGCAGCAGGCGCATATGCAGCTATGTATGCTGCCTGTCAATTTCCATATACTGTATCTTGAATGCCGCGACGGCGTGCTTGAACGGCGCTATAACGAAAGCCGCCGCCCGCATCCGCTTAATCGCGACATACGCGAAGGCATAAAGGAAGAACGCGAGTTGCTCTCTTTCTTCCGCGACAGGGCGGAATACATAATAGACACGAGCGACTTAAAGCCGATGGAGCTAAGAAGAAAGCTTGAAGAATACTTCAACGGGGATAAGAAGGCCGAGTTCCAGTTAATAATAGAAAGCTTTGGCTATAAGCGCGGTGTGCCGTTTGAGGCGGATATGGTATTTGATATGCGCTTCAGCCCAAATCCGTTCTATGAAGCGGAATTGAGAGGGCTCAGCGGCAGGGACAAGCCCGTGCGGGACTTTATTGAGGCGGACGAGACATACGAAAGCTTTATAAACCAAACCGAAGCGATGCTGAGGGAGCTTATTCCCGCGTTTGTAAAGCAGGGCAAGCGCAGGCTGCTCGTGGCCTTCGGCTGCACGGGCGGCAGGCACCGTTCCGTATGCGCGGCGGAGGAAATGCACAAAAGATTGAAGGACAGCTACTCGTCCCGCCTTATACACCGCGATGCGGGCATAGAGGCGGCGGACATACAGGAGCGCACAGGGGGAAAGGGAGAAAGCTGATGTCTTTTTCATCCACGGTAAAGGACGAATTGGTCGGCATAAAAACGCAAAGCCGCGAAGAAAGGCTTAGCATATTGTGCGGCCTGACGCATACCGCGGCGGCGGTTACGCTGGGCCGGGGCGGATTGGGCATAGAATACGTGAGCGAAAGCGAAAACGTAGCGGAGCTTGCCCGCGCACTAACGGCGGAGCTGTATGGCCTTAACGCTTCGTTTTCCACCCGTAAGCAGGAAGGATTGAAGCGCAGCAGCATAATCGTGCATGTTTCCGGCGAAGGGTGTAGGCAGCTGCTTATTGATTGCGGCAGCCTGCCAAATGATGACAACGAGGATTTTCAGCCCGGCAAAATACCCGAAAGCATGGCCGAAAGCGACGAGCGCATGCGCTGCCTGCTGCGCGGCGCATTCCTTGGCGGCGGCTCCGTGAGCGATCCCAAGAAGGGCTATCATCTTGAAATAGTCACGCGGCAGGAAAACTTTGCGGACACTTTGCGCGCCGCGGCGGAAGGCTACAGCATCCGCGCCAAGGTGACGGCAAGGAAGGCGAACTATATTTTTTATCTTAAGGAAGGCGAAAGCGTATCCGATTTTCTCAGCCTTGTCGGCGCTATGAACGGCACAATGGAATTTGAACAGATACGCGTGCTGCGCTTCATGGCGAACGACATAAACCGCCGCACCAATTTTGAGGATGCGAATATGCAGAAGGCGGCTATGGCGTCCGCCCAGCAAAGGATGGATATACAGCTTATAATAAAAGAACAGGGCATAGAAAGCCTTGGCGATAAGCTTAGGCAAACGGCGGAAGCAAGGATAAATAACCCCGAAGCTACGCTGACAGAGCTTGCGAAGGAGCTGGACATAACAAAATCCTGCCTTACGCACAGGCTTAAAAAGCTGTCCCAAATGGCGGAAGATATACGCCTTCACGGCAGCGGGGCAATGGAAGGAACGGGAGAGGAGAATATATGAGCGGTTTTACGCATCTGCATGTGCATACGGTATACAGCCTGCTTGACGGGGCGTCCAAAATACCGGCGCTTGTTTCGCGCGCGAAGGAACTGGGCATGGATTCCATTGCCATAACAGATCACGGCGTGATGTACGGCGTGATAGATTTCTATAAGGAATGCACAAAGCAGGGCATAAAACCAATACTCGGCATGGAGGCCTATGTTGCGCCGGCCTCGCTTTACGATAGGGAGGGCGTAAGGGAATATAACCACCTTATTTTGCTTGCAAAGAACCAAATCGGCTATAAAAACCTTATGAAACTGAGCTCCATAGCTTTTGTGGACGGGTTTTATTATAAGCCGAGGATTGATTACGATATACTTGAAAAGTATCACGAAGGGATTATCTGCCTTTCCGCGTGCCTTGCGGGCAGCATACCGCAGGCGCTGCTGAACGGCCGCTACGATGATGCGCATGCGCTTGCGCTCAGGCTCAAACGCGTATTTGGCGATGATTTTTATATTGAACTGCAAAACCACGGCCTGCCGGAACAGCTGGAGGTGCTGCCAAAGCTTGCAAATTTGGCGCGGGAGCTGAACATAAAGGCCGTTGCCACGAACGATATCCATTATGTGGACAAGGCTGATGCCGAGGCGCAGGACCTTCTGCTTTGCATACAAACGGCTAAATATGTGGACGATGAAAACCGCATGCGTATGAGCGCGGATGAGTTCTATCTTAAAAGCGAAGAAGAGATGCGCGCCGCGCTGAAAGGATATGAATATGCCGTTGAAAATACGCGCGAGGTTGCGGATAAGTGCAACGTGACCATTGCTTTTGGCGAAAGGCATCTGCCCGGCTTTACGGCGCCGGACGGCATGGATAATTTTGAATATCTTAAAAAGCTTTCCGAAGAAGGGCTTGAGAAGAAAATGCCCGATGCCGATGATGCCGCGCGTGAGCGGCTGAATACGGAGCTTGAAATAATCCACAAAATGGACTTTGTGGACTATTTCCTTATAGTGCGGGACTTTGTGGCATTTGCGCACAGCAAGGGCATATCGGTGGGCCCCGGCAGAGGAAGCGGCGCGGCGAGTCTTGTTGCATATTCGTTGGACATTACGGACGTTGACCCGCTTTTGTACGACCTTCCGTTTGAGCGTTTCCTTAATCCGGAGCGCGTATCCATGCCGGACTTTGATATAGACTTCTGCGTTGAAAGGCGGCAGGAGGTAATAGACTACGTTGTTGAAAAATACGGCAAGGATAACGTGTCCCAGATAATCACGTTTTCGACCCTTGCGGCAAGGGCGGTTGTGAAGGACGTTGGCCGCGCGCTGAGGGTGCCGCTGCAGGACGTTAACAGAATAACAAAACTTATCCCAAGGACAGTCGATATGACGCTGAGCAAGGCGCTTGAAGTATCGGCGGAGCTGAAGGAGCTTTACGATAACGATCCGATGGTGACAAAGCTTATAGACCTTTCCTTAAAGCTCGAGGGCCTGCCAAGGAATCCCGGCACTCATGCGGCGGGCGTTGTTATAAGCGCGGAGCCTATAAGCGAATTTGTGCCGCTTCAGCGCAACGGGGACATTATTACAACTCAGTTTTATAAAGAAATTATAGAAGAACTGGGCCTATTGAAGATGGACTTCCTTGGGCTAAGAACGCTTACCGTAATACGCGATACGCTTGATTTTATACGGGAGCAGGGTAAAAAGGTGCCTGATAAGGAGCTTAAGGACTATACGGACAGGCGCGTATATGAAATGATATCCGCGGCCGATACGGACGGCGTGTTCCAGCTTGAATCCGCGGGCATGAAGCAGTTCATGCTGCAGCTTAGGCCAGGCTGCCTTGAAGACCTTATCGCGGGAATTTCGCTTTTCAGGCCCGGCCCAATGGACCAGATACCCAAGTATCTTTCCGGCAAGAACCATCCGGATCAGGTAACGTATCTTAGCGAAAAGCTTCGCCCCGCGCTCAAGGCCACATATGGCTGCATGGTATATCAGGAGCAGGTCATGCGCATTGTGCGCGACGTGGCGGGCTATTCGATGGGTCGCAGCGACCTTGTGCGCCGCGCAATGGCAAAGAAGAAGCACGATGTTATGCAGAAGGAAAGGCATAACTTTGTGTACGGCATAGAGGAAAACGGCGTTGTAAGTGTGCCGGGAGCCGTGCGGAACGGCGTTGATGCGGACACGGCGAATAAAATATTCGACGCTATGGCGGACTTTGCCTCCTACGCGTTCAATAAGCCGCATGCGGCATGCTACGCCGTGCTTGCGTACAGAACGGCTTATCTTAAAGTATATTACCCGGTTGAATTCATGACGGCAATGCTGAATAGCTTCATCAGCAATGTTGACCAGCTTGCGGGCTACATAAGCACCGCGCGCCGCATGGGCATAACAGTGCTGCCGCCGGACATAAATAAAAGCCGCGAAAAATTCAGCGTGGAGGATGGCAAGATTCGCTTCGGCCTTGCAGGTATACGCAACGTGGGCGAAGGGGCGATGAAGGATATTATAAAAGAGCGCGATTGCGGCGGAAGCTTCAAGGATTTCATGGACTTTGCAAACCGTGCGGGGGATATAAACAAGCGCATGGTGGAGGCCATGATAAAGGTTGGTTGTTTCGACAGCACGGGCGCCAAACGCTCCCAGCTTATGGCTGTGTACGAGAAAGCGCTTTCGCTTGCCGCGGGGGACAGAAAGCAGGCCGCAGCGGGGCAGATGAGCCTTTTTGACCTTGGCGGCGGGGAAAGCATAAGAAGAAGCTTTGTTGAGCTGCCTGACATTGCGGAATTTGCGGAAGCGGAAAAGCTTGATATGGAGCATGAAACGCTCGGCATATATCTTAGCGGACATCCGCTCAATGACTATGCGGATATACTTGCCGCCCTTCCGGACACGGCCGCTAAGCTCAGCGGTAAAAGCGGCGAAGAAAATGTTGAAATAGGGCCGCAAGAGGGTGACAAAGTAAAAATTGGTGGTATAATAACACACGTTCAAAGAAAACTTACGCGCTCCGGCAGCGGAATGATGGCGTATTGCACGCTGGAGGACACCACGGGTTCAATAGAATGCATGGCTTTCCCGTCGGTGTTCACAAAGTATTCAAGCCTTTTGAACAGCGATTCAAAGGTGATAATTTCCGGCAAGCTGAACGTGCGCGATGAGCAGGAGAACATGATTTTGATAGACGATGTGCAGCCGCTTATGAAGCGCAGCGCATCGGAAAAGATTTACCTTAGGCTGGATACGCAGGACAAGCCGCTTATGGACAGGCTTATGAGCGTGCTGCGCCGCTTTCCCGGCAATGTGCCCGTAATACTGCATGACCCGAACACCAAGCGTACGCAGCTTGCGCCTAAGGAATTGTTTGTTAATCCCTCCGGAGCCGTAAAGGATGTCCTTTGCGAACTTCTGGGACAAGATAATGTAAAAATCAAAAAGGGAGAATAGTTTTTATGAAAAAGATCGGAGTACTTACAAGCGGAGGAGACACGCCGGGCATGAACTCGGCAATTCGTGCCGTGTTTAAGGAAGCGGATGCACGCGGAATGGACGTTATGGGCATATTCCACGGCTACAAGGGACTGATAGAGGGCCGCATACGCCAGCTTACCCATGAGGACGTGGCAAACGTTATGCATAAGGGCGGCACGGTGCTAAGAACCGCGCGCAGCAGCGAATTTATGCAGGACGGCGGCTTTGAAAAGGCGCTGAACATGCTGCATGCATACGATATAGACGGCCTTATAATAATCGGCGGAGACGGCAGCTACCGCGGCGCAAAAAAGCTTTATGAAAACGGCATAATGACAATCGGCCTGCCCGGCACCATAGATAACGATATGGGCTATACCGATTTTACTATCGGCTTTACCACGGCCGTTAACACTATAACCGATGAAATATACAAGATACGCGATACCATGCGCGCGCATGACCGCGTGGGCGTGGTTGAGGTCATGGGACGCAACTGCGGCGATATCGCGCTGTGGTCCGGCGTAGCCGGCGGCGCGGACATGATAATTGTGCCCGAAGTTCCCGTGGACTGGGAGGACTGCGCAAAGCAGCTTGTAAAGAATAAGCTGCGCGGCCAGCTTACAAGCATTGTTATAATAGCCGAAGGCGCAGGCAGAGCGGAGGATTTTGCCCGCTTTGTGAACGAGCATACGGACGTTGAGGCCAAGGCCATAGTTCCCGGATACATACAGCGCGGCGGCAACCCCACCGCATTTGACAGGGTGCTTGCGGCAAGGCTTGGCCAGCGCGCGGTGGAGCTGCTTGCGGACGACATAGGCGGACGCGCCGTTGGCATAAAGGACAACAAGATAATTGACGTGAGCATAGAAGAAGCGGTTGAAATGCCGGATCACTTTGATGAAAAGCTGTTCCACTTCAACTCCGTGCTTGCAAGATTTTAATTGGTAAAGGATACGCGTAATGACTAAACGGATGAAAGCGGCCGGGCCTGTGAACCGGAACGACGATATTGAATTGAATATAGATTCTCTCGGTTCCGAAGGGCAGGGCGTTGGCCGGTATGAAGGCCTGGCGGTTTTTGTGCCGTTTGCGCTGCCCAATGAGCATGTTAAGGCACATATAATAAAGGCGGCGTCAAATTATGCCGTGGGCAAGCTTACAGCCGTGGAGGTTCCAAGCAAGGACAGGCGGGAGCCGCGCTGCTCCTCCTTCACACGCTGCGGCGGATGCAATCTGCTGCACATGGATTACGCGGCGCAGCTTGAATACAAGCGCAATGTTGTGGCGAACGCGCTTATGCGTATAGGCAAGGTGGCCTCCCCGCATGTTAAGCGCACCATAGGCATGGAGCACCCGTATCATTACCGCAATAAGGCTGCGTTCCCGTTCGCGATGGTTGATGGGCGCATGTGCTTCGGCTTTTTTGCCCCGCGCAGCCATAGGCTCGTTCCGATAGACGGCTGCCTTATTGAAAACAGGGCACTGTATAACGTTGCGCAGGCCGTGCATTGTTGGGCGGAGGAAAACGACATTGCCCCATACGACGAGCAAACAGGCGGCGGCACGCTGCGCCACGTTGTTGGCAGAATAACCACCACGGGCGACATTATGGCCGTTATAGTGACCAAAGGGCAGCCGAAGAAGCTGAATGCGCTTGAGAATATGCTGACGGAGCGCTGCGAAGGGCTGAAGTCAATAATACTCAACCGCAACGACGAAGCCACAAACGTTATCCTTGGCGATAAGTACGAAACGCTTTGGGGGGACGATACGCTTACGGAGGAGCTTTGCGGCTTCAAGTTTGAGATAAGCGCGGCGTCTTTCCTTCAGGTGAATCCTATACAGACGGAGAAGCTTTATGCTCAGGTGGAAGCGTTTTTTCCCGAGCGGGACGGCTTTGAGGCGATGGACGTATACTGCGGCGCAGGCACTATATCGATGGTCATATCCAAACACGCGTCCCATGTAACGGGCATAGAGAACGTGCCGAGCGCGGTGGAGGATGCACGGCGCAACGCGGCCATGAACGGCGTTACAAACGCGGACTTTATATGCGCCGATGCGGCTGCTGCGCTGCCGGAGCTGATAGCAAAGGGCGCAAGGCCGGGCGTGATAGTGCTCGATCCGCCGCGAAAGGGCTGCGATAAAGCGGTGCTCGATGCGGTGACGGCAAGCGGGGCTGAGCGCATAGTCTACGTTTCCTGCGACCCAGCCACCCTCGCGCGCGACGTAAGCATACTTACCCAGTCCGGCTATTCCCTCCAGTCCGCCCAGCCCGTGGATATGTTCCCGCAGACTGCGCATGTTGAGACGGTTGTCTTGCTTTCCAAGGGTGAGGTCGACTCGAAAAAGATTCGGGTTGAGTTCTCTTTGGAAGATATGGATATGTCCGAATTTCAGGATGGGGCAACCTACACCCAGATCAAAGACTATGTGCTGGAGCATAGCGGGTTAAAGGTATCCAACCTGTATATCTCACAAATTAAGCGAAAATGTGGGATTGGGGTTGGTAAGAACTATAATTTGCCGAAGTCCGAGGATTCCAGACAGCCGCAGTGCCCACCGGAAAAAGAGAAAGCAATCCGAGAAGCATTCAAATATTTTGGGATAATCTAACATCCCGCAAAATGGAGGTTTCTTATGGATAGATTGATTTCTTGTGAGTTCAACATGGATACCGCCTGTGTGGAACTGAAATTCTTTGATGGCAGTATGATTGCCATTGATACAATTGCGGTTGAAAACGAGGTCGCTGACAATATGTATCAGTGTTCCGAATTGGACTGGCTAATCTACAACAAGCCACTGGAATACGCACAGCTGGTATTCAGCGGTGATTTGGAGCAGTATGTACAAGGAACGCCAGAACATCGGTTGATGGATTAAACTGAATAAACGTGACACAGCCCACCGTTCAGATGATCGGTGGGCTGTATTTTTGGGATTTACTTATTTGAGACTTGCGGAAGGATAACACGGAAACAAACTCCTCCTGGACGGTTTTTAACTTCGCAAATACCTCCATGAGCCAGAACTGCCGCATGGACGATTGCCAGTCCCAATCCAGATCCTCCGTCTGAACGATTGTGAGCCTTATCTACACGATAGAAAGGTTCCCATAATCTCAGCAAATCATCTTCAGGAATTTGAATACCATCGTTATCTACCGAGATAATTATCCTGTCTTCTTGTTCATTTAGAGCAACATGAATCGATCCGCCTTCAGGCGTATATCGCAAAGCATTAGATGCAAGATTGGAAATTATTTTTCGGAGATTGCCTTCATCTGCATCAATATATATGTTTTCTAACTCCATGGACAGCGCAATTCTTTTTTGCTCTATAGATAGCGCCATAGGATTCCAAACGTCTTTAACAAGCTGGGACAGTTCAACAGACGCTATATTCAAAGACAATCCTGATTGCAACCGAGCTAAATCAAGCAGATTATTCACCAAATCAGCCATTCGATCGCTTTCTTCCAGAACAATTTCCAGGTATGAGTTTCTCTTTTCAGGTAAAATATCTTCCTGTGCATACTCTGCATGAGCACGAAGTATTGCCAACGGCGTCTTTAGTTCGTGTGCAGCTGATCGAGTAAACTCCCGTTCTCGGTCTAATTGCCCTTTCAGCTTATCTTGAGCTGTATTAAAGGCAATTGCTAAGGTGTTCAATTCTTGAATTGAAGTATCCGTCTGACAAACTCCTTCCGATACTTCACGACAGAGTGTTTCCACCGGCAAGGTGATTTGCTTGGAAAGTTTAGCGGATAAGAGAAGAAGGACACCCCACGTTAAAAGTGCAGTGCTTATATACAGTCCCGAATTTTGTTTCAGTGCTGCAGGCAGAACATTGCATTGTACGGCAACATAGTCCACCACGCCATCGGAGTCCGTGCTGCCCATGGAAAATCCATCCTTTGTCAGCACAGAACGTCCTTCACCGGCGATTTCTCTATCCAGAATAGCGTGTGCTTCACGGAAAGAGGCCAAGCGGCGTTCCATATTGATAGGACCATCTTTTCCGTTGCTGCTCCAGGATGGAAGCAGTACACTGCGTACATTTAGATAAGAGAAGTCCCAAGTATTACCGCTACCTTCTGTAGTTGTTTCCACCATTGTGTCTATAGTGCCGTCTGGACGGACAATTTCGATTTTTTGCACTGCGATTTCATATCCGGGACGCTCTATGCCGGTCACACGAGCGTAACTGCCGTCGCTGTTATTTCGGTATTTATCATCTTTAGGATAGACGGTATACTCCCACCCATCACGATTTGCAATAATCCAATTAGCCAGAGCGATTTGCCCCTGATCATCCAGACCGTCGTCAAAAGTAAAATACCAGCGCTGGCCTAAATCAATCCCTTCTTGGTGTCCCCAACCCCACGCCAGTTGGCTTCTCACGTACCCTGTTGCGGTACGCATAACAAATGCGATACCTCCATCCAACTCACTGACCTGTCCCAAGGATAGACTGCTGAGATTGCCCATCAGAATACTGCATGCTTGTTCGCCTAAACCGGATGCATAGTTCTTGGTGTAATATTCATACTGCTCTTCCATGCTGGTTTGAGCAGATCGTGCAGCTTGTTTTGCACTGGTTTCCATCTCGTTACAAGTGTTGCTTGTAAACATAAGCATTGTACCCAGCCACAAAAGCACAAATGTTATTGCCAGAGGCTGTAATAAATGCCAGCGTAAGTGACGGGATTTGTTTTTTTTAGAGCATTTCATAATCACACCTCCTCCAGTTTATATCCTGCTTTATAAATGGTCTTGATCTGTCTGCCTGCCGGACCCAGAGCTGAACGCAAGCTACGTATTCGTACGTCTACAGCTCGATCTTCTCCTTCAAAGTCGAATCCCCAAACTTTATCTAACAGTTGCTCACGACTAAGCACATTTCCTTGATTACGCATTAGACATAACAGCAAATCATATTCTCTGGGGGAGAGCTTTATTTCCTCTTGTAAAACCATACATAAGCGACGATTAAGATCGAGAGAGATAGCGCCACATGTGAGCAATCCGACCGGATTACAACCATTTCGACGACGAATAAGTGCTTGTGTTTTTGCAAAAAGGACAGCTAAAGAAAATGGCTTTGCCATGTAGTCATCGCAACCAAGTGCGTAACCTTTCAAAGTATCTTCTTCTCCATCTAAAGCGGTGAGAAATAAAATCGGCACATTGCTGTTTCTTCGAACTGCCTTGCAGACCCCAAACCCATCCAACTCAGGCATAAGAATATCCAGTAATATTGCATCGTAGTCATTGTCCCTCAGAATATCCAATGCTTCTTCACCGTTTCGTGCTATATCACAAATCAGACCATGGGCTGAAAAGTAATCGAAAATAATATTTCGAATTCGTGCCTCATCTTCTACTATTAGAACTTTTTCCATTTGCCATCCCTCCTTTCGGCATTATAGTATCAAAAAGTTATGTCGAAATGATGTTTACTTTTTATAGTTCAAATGCAACCAGCGTTTCTTTGGGCAGTTTCTCATCATCACAGCTCAGAAGATAAGATATCGCCTTGTTCGCAAAGCGGTTTGATTTTATGGTATCCCAATCGGCAAACCGGATTATTTCTGCTGTGTCGTTTTCAAAATTCAATGAAATCTCGCCCCATTCGCCGTCGCAGTCTGCTTGGTATTCGTAGATTGCGGCGGCGATTTTCTTTTTGCGCTTGGTTTTGGATTTCAGTTTCAGCCGGACAGCATGGATTGCACCCTCGGCAACTAATAATTCCGTTAGCCTATCCACGGCTCTGCGATAGGCTCGTTCTGCACCGCTGGCAGTGCTGCCCTCAAACATAACCGCCAGTTCCTCAAAGGTGGGGCGGCCTTTCCATGAGCCAACACGCCCGCAGGTCATGCAGATTGCCAGCCGTTTTTCAAGTAAGGTCTGCTCCCGGTAGTTCAGCTTTTCAAATGCCCGCTGTACCTGTTCTGCCTGTATGCCGTTCCAGAGGATGTCGGTATAGTTCCAAGTATCATCCAAGGCAACATCTTCGCCGGTTTCCTCGCCGTCCTCGTCTGTCACATAGAAAGGCTGCTGATTGCGGATGCCACGGACAACTTTCAGATATTCTTCCGCAAGGGCAAGATCACAGTTGTACTTCTTGGCAAATTCGCTGACTGCATCCTTGCTGTTATGGTAGAGCCAAGCCATTGACCGCACCATTTTGTAATTGGTCAGGGAGGATACCGACCATTTTTCTTCTCCCATGCGAAAACGTAGCATAGCATCCCGAATGAATGGA
>OHOZ01000199.1_pt1 | contig 39671 bp, 33 predicted proteins | sample 1569931 | NCBI WGS metagenome assembly OHOZ01 (sample SAMEA3879572, study PRJEB24766) | human gut metagenome | biome: human-associated habitat; feature: feces | place: USA | collected 1985/1987
CTGCCTGCCTGCCTGCCTGCCTGCCTGCCTGCCTGCCTGCCTGCCTGCCAAAATTATAGACCGCTCAGACACTTTAATGTCAACCCCTCTTTCGCGTTTTTCGGCAAAAACCCTTCCGCCGATACCTTTATATTATATATGATAACATCGCGTTCCAGATAATGCAACAGCGGCAATACATTTCCAATGATATTTTCACAAAAACTGCGCAGATTATTACTACACTCAGCGAGTAAGGAGGTGAAGAACACAATGGCACGCAGCAATAAGATAGTAGTTCCCGACGCCAAGCAGTCCCTGGACAGCTTTAAGATGGAGGTGGCCAATTCCCTCAACGTAAACCTGAAGCAGGGCTACAACGGCGACATCAGCGCGAAGGAGGCCGGCTCCATAGGCGGCAACATGGTAAAGCGCATGATCACTTATGCAGAGAACAACATGAACGGCAACATGATGAAGTAAATTATTCACCGTGAGAAATTCCTTTCAAAACGGGCGCGGCTTTTGCGCCCGTTTTTCGCGTGTATAGAATGCGGTCCCGCCGATTGTCGAAAAAAGTGGTAAAAAGATAACATTATGGCAAAAGATTGCGAAAACATAAATACTTTGGCAAAATATAGAAAAGCAACGAAAGAAGCAGCACAAAGGAGGAAGAACCATGAAGGTATCGGATTTCGTTGAAGGTAAATTGATGGAAATTGGCGCCACACCGGAATATACTGGTTATAAGTATCTGGTATGCGCCATAGTAATGTCGATGCAGAACGAGTATCTTTTGAATAACGTAACTACCAAGATGTACCCGGCGATAGGAAAGCGATATGGCGTGAGTCCTGCCAGCATAGAGCGAAGCATACGCACTGTGATATCCGCCATATGGTACGATGGTGATCCGGAGCTCCTGCGTAAGCTTATGGGACGCAGCTATCCGGTGCAGCCGGGCAATGCGAAGTTCATAGGCGTAGTAAGCAGGCGTCTGTCCTTCTATTGCCGCCGCAATGCGGAAACGAGCAAAATAAGCGGGCAGGCCAACATATAGAATAAAATTGCATTGCAAACCCCCGAATTTTATGCTACAATCTCCTGGTATGAGCCGGTGTGTTGGAATTGGCAGACGAGGAGGACTCAAAATCCTTTGCTGGCGACAGCGTGTGGGTTCGAGTCCCACCACCGGCACCAAAGCAATATAATCCGAACCCGTTTCCGGTTGGAGATGGATTCGGATTTATTGTTTTCTTTGAGCGTTTTGAGGATACGCATTTCAGAAACGGCGTGGTAAAGCGTCCCGAATCCAAGCCCAGAGGGCCGAGAAAACCAAAACTGGTAAAGGATAAGGAGGACAATTATGAAAACCATTAAAAGCTGTGAATTCAACATGGACACTGGCTGCGTGGAGCTGCGGTTTCAGGACGGCAGCATGATTTCCATCGACTGCACCGCCGTGGAGAACGAGGCGGCGGACAACCGCTTCCAGCGCTCTGAGCTGGACTACCTCATCTACAACGACCCGCTGGCCTATGCCGACCTCATTTTGAATGGCAACCCGGAAGCATTTCTGAACGCCGTCACGGAGTACAAGCCCTACGAAAACTGAATACGCAAAAGGGAGTGCGCCCGGCGCACTCCCTCACTTTTTCATGCCGTCTGTCTGTCGTGTTCTCTTGTGTCTTCAGCGTCTTTCTTTTCATTCCACGCCGCCAGCTCCGCCTGCCCTTCGTCGCTTTCATAATACGCTTGGATCATGGGCAACAGGCAGCGGGCGATGCGTTCAATGGCGTAATCCGGGATCTCCATGCCACTGTTTTTCCGACCGCTGAATGTTGACATCGCTTCGCTTCTTCTCCTTTCCGAGAACAGCCGCTCCCTTTTTGAAATGAAAAGCAGACACGCTGTCAAGCAAGGCTTGCGGTGTCTGCATGGTGTACTGTGTCTGAAATTGTGTTTTCATTATAGCAGCGATGGGGCTGCACGTCAATACCACGGGAACGGAAGCGGTTGACAGCGTAATTTCGGCAGCGGCTACCGAAATTGTTCTGTGGCTTGCAGACTGGCAAAGGCAGTAGCGCGGCAGCCGCCAGCCGTCAATGGTCAAGATGAACGCTTCGCGCCATTGACTGCCGCTGCCCGCCGCGCTTTTCGGCAGACAAGGCGGGCAAGCACAGACTGTGCCTGCCCGCCCATACAAATTCTGGCGATTGTAGATATTGGATTTTCAACCGGAGATGTAGTCGGGTGCGCCCCGTTTCAGGGCGTACCCGCTGGCTGTTGCATACCGCCTATCTTCGTGAGGAAGGCACTCCCCAACAAGATTCCGATGGGCGGAATGAGCGGACTTCGTTCATAAAATATTTACAATACATATCGGAGATAGAGATTGTCATTTTCGGCCATTCATGGTAGAATCATTATGCGGATAGAATACCTATCTGACAAACTATGATTGGAGGTAACGCCATGTATCGTCCCAATGACGCCCGGTTCGGCTTCGCGCGTTGGTGGTATTGGTGCGGCTCCCGATTATGGAGAGGTCGTATCAAAATCGTTTCTGTTGGCGCATGAGCCGGACTGGTAATTAGTCGGCTTGTGCGCTTTTGTTTTATGGACTCGAAGTGAAAATGTACTGAAAAAAAGGGTATTATAAATGTTGATAACATTGTTCGGTTCACTTGTAATAAGAACACAAAAGCCTTTGCTCAGTGCAGTATAACCTTTGAGGATGAACTTTAATAACTACTACTTTGGTACAAAGGAGAGGAGAAAATATGAGCAGGAAATTTCTATCCGTCTTGTTGACGGTGGCCTTGGTTCTATGCTTCATGCCTGTTGCAGGGGCATCATCCAATCTGAACATTGTGGATATTAGTATTCTTGAAAAGATGGACAATGTCCATTCTGCATTGACTGAGGCTTCAAAGAAGGGGATATATGAAGATACTTATGGTGGTATGTATTATGATAAAGGCCGCATTATTCTTCTCACTACCTCGACCTCAAAAGGAACCGTTTTAAGCGTAGCAGCATACAAGAACGATTCTGATATAAGCATTATGTCATGTGATTATACTTTTGCTGAGTTAGAAGCAGCTTGGAGTACCATTGTCGAGAACGCTTCGTCTATTCCGAAGTTTGTTTCTGTTGGTATTTCCCCGAAAAAGAACAGAGTTACCCTTGCTGTCGAGGACAAGGCATTGCTTGATTCCAATAAGTTAGCGTGGGTTCCCTCTGGTGTTACAGAGATCGTTGAATCAGCCCCAATTCAGCCAACAGCCAGTATTGGATGCGGGAATACAATGAAAAACTCTACCCGTGGCAGTACATCAAGCTGCTGCGTAGGGGTAACAACGAACTCTGGCATAAATGGTTTGATAATTCAAGGTCATGAGACTCTCGTTGGGGATGTAATTAAAAATGGTAGCAGACAGACAATTGGGTCTGTAACACAAAGGGTGCAAAACACATCAATGGCAACGCGGGGACCGGACGCTTGTTTTGTTACTCTCAATTCCGGTAATACTGTCACAAATACTATCCCCGAGATAACAGGAGCAAACGCTGTCGTTTCCGGACAGACTTATACTATACAAGCTGGTCTTCCGGTCTATATGAGGGGACATAAAACCAAACCTTTCTCCAGTGGAGAGGTAGATGAAGTCTCCGTATATTATCAGTGGACTGAGAACAGAGATGGATTGACACACTATTACGTTGGAGCAAAAGCGACCTATCCATCTAAAGTTGGTGACAGCGGCGGATTTGTGTTTGTATATACAAACTGGGGACCGATTTGGGCGGGTCTTCAGAGCGGCGGCGGTGAAACGGTTAATTACTCCGTTTTTGCTAAAGCCACTGATATAGCGTCCTACTTTGGATGTTACGTTCCGTGATATATCTATTCATTATGCTGTGCGAGAATGTATAATCTCGCACAGCATAATGTGACTTGTGAGAGAAAGAGGAATACTTATGAATAAAAAAATGATATCGATATTTATGGCTCTGATATTTGTTATTGGGGTTTTCCCGATGGCGTATGCATCGGCATCGTACGGGTTCAATGATTATCAGCAGAGCGTACTTGAATTCAGCAACAAATATCATGATGGCACAAATCTCGTTCTCGATGCTCGGCTATGCGCTATGGCTGCCACGCTTGCCGTAGAACAGGACGGCAAAAGTAAAATGACTGCTTATCGCCCTAATGGTCAGAAATGGGATACCATTTTCACGGATTATGGATATTCTGCGATGCAAGCATCATCGGGCTGCAACTGGATGCGCTCAAAAGCAAAGCCGACGGCAGAACAAATTGTGGAATACTGGATGAAAACACCGGGATTTGAAGAAAATGTTAGTTCTTCCATGTATTCGCATACCGGTGTCTATATGCACTATTCCACCAAAGCAAAATGCTACTATATCGTCCAGCTATTCACAAAACCATCTGCCAATCAGGCTACCGATTTTCCCACGATTGCGGAAGCTGTAGTAACAGGAAATGTGAATGTGCGTTCCGGCCCCGGCAAAAACTATTCGCGCCTTGGAAAATTAAAAAAGGCTCAAATTATTTCAATAGTATCGGAGTCCGGCAATTGGGCGGAAATTGTTATGTCGCAGAATCGCAAAGGGTATGTGAATAAGGACTATATCAGCTTTGTGTGCAGTTCGATGGCTATCTCGCAAACGGATGTTCCCTCCACCGATCCCGGCTCTGTGGGAGCCGCGATTGCCGTCGGCAAGGTCAATGTACGCTCCGGCCCCGGCACAAATTATAAGAAGCTCGGCAAATTACGCAGAGGACAGACGGTAGCCGTGTGGAGCATAACGGGCAAATGGGCGGAAATCACATGGACGGGCAATCAAAAAGGATATGTGCATACGGATTATTTGAGAATGGATGCGGAGTAAATCGACCCTCTCATTGTTCATGGTAGAATCAGGGCGGGCAAGTATGTGTATGCTTGCCCATCTTATCTGTTGTGCTATCTTAATGTTGTACGGAATCGCAGGATTCTGTCCTTGATCGTATTCTGCCGGGGCGCGCCCTCGATTAAAAATAGGGTGACTTTGCAGAATGGGAAACGGACTGGCAAGCAGGGCAAAGAGGGCCCTCTTTGCTGCTCTTGCCGCCGTGCGAACCCTGCCGGCTTCACACTTGGCAAGCAAGGTGGCTTGGAGCCACTTTGCGCTTGTTGGGGAAATTTGTCCCCAAGCCCCTTTGAACGATTTTTGCAAAATCGGCTGCGCTCCTGCGGAGCTTTCTTCGCCTGCGGCGCGTCAGAAAATCGTGGCGTTATGTGAATACATCATTGACATATTCTCTGTTTCCGGGTATACTTAAAACAGAAAAGGAGGTGACGCAGCCTTGAAAATCATCGGTGAACGGCTGCGAGGTTTGCGCGAAAGCGTCAGGCTCTCGCAGGCAAAGCTGGCAAAGGAATTTGACGTTTCCCAATCCGCTCTCGCCCGGTATGAAATCGACGATTCCACGCCCTCCCCGGAGGTTTTTCTGAAATACGCCGACTACTTTGACGTGTCGCTGGACTACATTTTCGGCAGGACGGACGACCCACACGGCATGATCTATAACAACTGCGTGAAGCTCGGCCTGAACAATCCCGAAATGGCGCGGTTCGTGGAAATGTGCTTCGACCCCGGCTCGGCTATGAACGAACGATTGAAGGCAACGCTAGTGCAGATGCTATCGGAGGTGGACGCAAAATGAAAGCCGTGATCTACGCCCGCTATTCCTCGGACAGCCAGCGAGAAGAATCCATCGAAGGTCAGCTCCGCGAGTGTACCGCCTTTGCCGAGAAAAACGGAATCACGGTATTGCGGCATTACATCGACCGCGCGTATTCTGCAAAGACCGACAACCGCCCGGAGTTCCAAAACATGATAAAGGACAGCGGCAAGCGGCTGTTTGACATAGTGATCGTCTGGAAGCTGGACAGGTTCGCACGAAACCGCTATGACAGCGCCCGGTACAAGGCCACGCTTAAAAAGAACGGCGTGAAGGTGGTATCCGCCACCGAGATTATTTCAGAGGGCGCGGAGGGCATCATTCTCGAATCCGTCCTCGAAGGCTATGCGGAATACTACTCCGCCGACCTTTCGGAAAAGGTCGTTCGCGGCATGACGGACAACGCCCTCAAGTGCAAATTCAACGGCGGCACGATGCCCATTGGCTATGTGATCGACGCGGAGCAGCACTTCCGGATCGACCCGCTGACCGCGCCGTTCGTGCTGGAAGCCTTCAAGCGATATGACGGCGGAGAAACCATTTCCTCCATTATGAATTGGCTGAACGAGCAGGGGCTTACCAACACGCGGGGGCAGAAAATGACCTTCAACAGCGTGGGGCATATACTCCACAACCGGCGCTATATCGGGGAGTTCCGATACCGCGATGTGATCGTGCCGGACGGCATCCCCGCCATCGTACCGCAAGACCTCTTTGACCGGGTGCAGGAGAAGCTGGCGAAGAACAAAAAGGCCCCGGCGCGTCACAAGGCCGAGGACGATTATCTGCTGACAACCAAGCTGTTCTGCGGCTACTGCGGGGCGTATCTCTGCGGCGAGAGCGGCACAAGCCGCACGGGAAAGGTGCATCACTACTACAAGTGCGTTTCCGTCAAAAAGAAGCGCACCGAGTGCCACAAGAAGCCCGTCAGGAAAGAATGGATCGAGGATTTGGTGGTCGGTGAAACCATGAAAATGGTCATGGACGACAAAGCGATAGAAGCCATCGTATCCATGCTGATGGACTTGCAGGACAGGGACAATGTGAACGTGCCGCTGTATGAGCAACAGCTCCATGAAGCGGATACCGCCATCAGCAATCTGCTCAACGCCATTCAGCAGGGCATCCTGACGCGCTCCACAAAGGAGCGGCTGGAGGAGCTGGAAAACCGCCGCGACGAGCTTGAGAACAGGCTTGCCTGCGAAAAGCTGGCGAAGCCCAAGGTCAGCGCAGAGTTTATGACCTTCTGGCTCCACCGTTTCCGTAAGCTGGACGTGCGGCAACAGAGCCACCGCAAGATGCTCATCGACGCCTTCATCAATGCGATTTTCCTGTACGATGATAAAATGGTGATCGCCTTCAACTACAAGGAGGGCACGAAAACCATCACCTTCGCGGAATTGCAGGAAGCTATCAGCGACAAAAACGGTTCGGATTTGGATTGCCTTGCTGCACCAGATACGGAGTTCGTGTTCAGCCACGGACTCTTTTTTTTGATGTTGATAAGAGATAAGCGGGACTCGAAGGGAACGTCCCGAAGGGCAAAAAGTATCCAGTGAATACTTTTTGAGTTCCCCGGGCTGGCGGCGATACTGCCCCAGTATCGCCGAACGAGTCCCACTTCCGGCACCAAATAAAGATCCCCCCAGCTATGCGGGGGGGGATTTTTATTATATTTGCCCAATTACGTCCGTATAACATTGGCAAAATAAATATCAGAATTTATCAAAATGGCGGGAATATAATAAAGATTGGCATTGCCAACAATAAATAATGTTGATATAATGACAATATAACACAGGCACAGTATTTGAACTCTAAGGCACAGTTGAACAAGCGGAGCATGGCCGCATAGGCCGGGAGATAACAGCATATGGATGAAACGGTATTTTTGGCGCATATTGCGGAAGACGGAAGAGAACAAACGGTTGATGAACATGAGCGCGGCACGGCGGAACTGTGCGCAAAGTTTGCGGCGCAGTTTGGCGCGGAAGAACACGCCAAGCTTGAAGCGATGCGGCATGACGACGGCAAAAACACTCAGGGCTTTCAGCGAAGGCTGCGTGGCGGGCCGGCAGTTGACCATTCAACGGCGGGCGCATTTGAATGCTTCAGGGCTAACGCCGTGCACGAAGCGATATGCATTGCGGGGCATCACGGCGGATTACCGGACGTGGGTAATGCTAAAATGGACACGTCGGAGGGCGGCACATTCTGCGGCCGAATGAAAAAGGCACAAAACGGCGGCATAGAAGAGCCGCGCGGCATGGATAGGCCGATAACAGCCCCACAAAGGCCGAATTTTAACGGGGACAGGTTCTATGAATCCGTATGGATAAGAATGCTGTACTCATGCCTTGTTGACGCGGACTATTTGGATACGGAAAACTTCATGTCCGGCGGGAGGGTGGCACGCGAAGAATACGATGATATGGCAACGCTGTTGGCATATTTTGAAAAGTATATTGCTCCGTGGGCTAACCCGCAGAGTGAGCTGAACAAAAAACGCTGGGAAATACTTTCTGCATGTCTTGCTGCGGGCGAAGGTCCAAAGGGAATATACACGCTGAGCACACCAACCGGCAGCGGCAAAACCACGGCGTCGCTTGCATTTGCGCTGAAGCATGCCGTGAAGCACAGCATGCAGCGCATAATATACGTTATCCCCTACACATCTATAATCGACCAAAACGCCAAGGTATTCAGGGGAATACTGCATGATAAAAACGTGCTGGAACATCACAGCGGCATAGTATTCGATAAGGAAGATAAGGATTTCGATTCGGCTGACTATAAAAGCGCGCTTGCGGCGGAAAACTGGGATGCGCCGGTGGTGGTGACCACGGCGGTGCAGTTCTTTGAATCGTTTTATGCCAACCGCTCCTCAAAATGCCGAAAGCTGCACAATGTAACAAACAGCGTAATTATATTTGACGAAGCGCAGATGATGCCAAGCGAAAATCTGCTGCCTTGCGTTGCGGCAATAAGCACGCTGTGTGCGCATTTCAACTCCACCGCCGTGTTATGCACGGCAACACAGCCGGTGGTGGACGATTATATTGTAAAATACGCGCCAAACATTGCCATAAAAGAGATATGTCCGGAAGTTAGACGGACATATGAGCAGTTCAAACGGGTCACATTTGAACAGGCAGGTGAGCTGGATGACGAGGCGCTGGCGGCGCGGCTTGGCGGGCATGAGCAGGTGCTATGCATAGTCAATTCGCGCAAGGCGGCGCAGGCCGTGTTTAATAAGCTGCCCAAGGAAGGCAGGTTTCACCTGTCCACGCTGATGTACCCCGAACACAGGCAAAAAACCATAGACATTATCAGGCAAAGGCTGACGGACGGCGAGGTATGCAGGGTTGTTTCAACGTCGCTTATAGAGGCGGGCGTGGACATAGACTTCCCGACGGTATATAGGGAAATGGCCGGGCTTGACTCCATACTTCAGGCGGCGGGACGATGCAACCGCGAAGGCAAACGCAGCCGCAAGGAGAGCATGGTTACCGTATTTACGGGCGAACACCGCGCGCCGAGAATGCTGAAAATGAACATATCTGCGGCTAACAGCGCCATGCGCGGGGAGAAGGACATAGGTTCGCCGGAGGTTGTGCGCAAGTATTTCAACACATACAGGGCTTATCTCGGCGACGGGACGGACAAGGCGCGCGTGGTGGAGGCGTTTGAAAAGGACAAGGTTTACGGCATGATGCCGTTCAAAACGGTTGCCGAGAAGTTCCGCATAATTGACCAGAACACGCGGACGGTATACATACCGCTTGGCAAAGGCGTGGAGAGCATTGCGCGGCTGAGAAGCGGCGAAAAGTCCCGTAAGCTATTCAGGGAGGCGGGCCGCTACGGAGTGACAATATACGAAAACCAGTTTGAAACGCTCTATTATTCGGGCTGCATAGAAATGATAGACGATGAAAACGCCGTGCTGATAAACACGGACATTTATGATGAAAAGATGGGGCTGAGGATAGAGGAGAGCAGCAACGCAAATCTTATTATATAAGCCAATGGCGCAAGAAAAACTTGCGCCATTGACCCTGTTGCTAAAACATAAAGACAAATGTTTCAATCCCCGAGGCAAAACTCGACAACACAGTATAGCATGGATGCTGTGCGAATACAAACGTAAATTCAAATGAAATAAAACATAAAGACAAATGAAGTTGACAAATCGCAACGGCGATGGTAATATATGGTTAACATAACGATAATAAACAGCGAAAGGAGTGATATCTTGTCTGTAAGGATAGAAGTATGGGGCGACTATGCATGCTTCAGCAGACCCGAGCTTAAAACGGAGCGCGTGAGTTACGACGTGATGACTCCGTCGGCAGCGCGGGGCATAGTTGAAGCAATACTGTGGCACCCGGGGCTGAGATGGCACATAGACAAAATCTATGTGCGCGCGCCTATACGCTTTACGAATATAAGGCGTAACGAGGTAAAGGACATTGTGAGCGGCCGCAAGCTTAAAACAATAATGGAAAAAGGCAGCGGCGAAGCGTACATTGCAACGCCCGAAAGCATTCAGCAGCGCGCGGCAATGGTGCTAAAGGATGTGCACTATGTGATAGAGGCGCATTTTGACATGACCGAGCAGGCCAGCGCAAGCGATAACCCCGCCAAATTTCAGCAGATGATAAAGCGTCGCGCGGAGAAAGGCCAGTGCTATCATCAGCCGTATTTGGGTACGCGTGAATTTCCTGCACGGTTTAGCCTTTGCGAGGAGATGCCGTCTTGCCCCGATGAGCTGAAAGGCGAAAGAGACCTTGGCTGGATGCTGCTGGATATGGATTATTCAAACGACGGCGGAATCAGGCCGATGTTCTTCAGGGCGAGCATGAAGGACGGGGTCATAACCGTTCCGCCGATAGGCAGCGAGGGGGTGAAGTCATGATACTTCAGGCGCTGACTAAATTATATGAAGATTTGGCGGAGCAGGGCAAAATAGCGCGCGAAGGCTGGAACGCAGTGAAGATAAGCTATCTGCTGGAGATTGACGAGGACGGCACGCTGCTTGGCTTTATCCCTCAGTTCAAGGAGATTATTTCCGGCAAAAAGACGCTGTCCGTGCCGATGGATAGAATATTGCCCGCGGCTGTGAAACGTTCCTCCGGCATTGCGTCGAATTTTCTTTGGGATAATTCCGCATATATGCTGGGTATAGATGGCAAGGGTAAACCTGAACGCGCTAAGGAATGCTTTGAAGCATGCAAAGGCTTTCACCGTGAGCTGCTTGACGGTATAGACACCGCGGCGGCAAGGGCGATACTTAACTTCTTTGATGGGTGGGAGCCTGCGTCGGCTGCCGAGCATCCGCTGATAGTCGAAAATCTGAATGAATTGTACAAAGGTGGCAATGTAACGTTCTATGTAAACGGTCGCCTTGCTGCCGAGGACGCGGAGATAAAGGCCGCATGGCAGAAATATTATGACAGCAGCGACGGAGAACGGATGCAATGCCTTGTTACCGGTAAAGAGGACGTTATTGTACCAACTCATCCGGCAATAAAAGGCGTTGCGGATGCGCAGTCGAGCGGCGCGGCGCTGGTATCGTTCAATGCGTCCGCATTCTGTTCATACGGGAAGGAGCAGAACTACAATGCACCTGTCGGCAAGTACGCGGCGTTTGCGTACACATCCGCGCTGAATTATCTGCTGTCCGATAAGGAAAACGTGCACCGCATAGGCGATACTACCGTTGTATGCTGGGCTGAAGGAGCGGAGGAACAGTATAACGGGCTGACCAATATGTGGATGTTCGGGGACGATAACAACACCGGACTGAGCGACGCCGACCTTTACGCGGCGGTAAAGCGAATAACGGAAGGCAAGTATTGCAATGAACTGAAAATAGACCCGAAACGACCGTATTATGTGCTCGGGCTTGCGCCGAACGCAGCGCGGTTGTCCGTAAGCTTTTTCCTGCGCAATGAGTTCGGCAGCTTCATACGCAACGTGAACGAGCATTACGAGCGCATGGAGATAGCAAAAAGCAAGTTCGATAAATTCGATACTTTGCCAATATGGGCCATGCTGAACGAGACCGTGAACCCGAAATCCCAGGATAAAAAGCCAAGCTCCGTGCTTGCAAAGTCAACGGCGCGGGCAATATTCGCAGGCACAGCGTACCCGGCGGCGCTTTTGAACGGGGCAATGCTGCGCATAAGGGCCGAAAGGAACATAACCCGCGGCCGCGCGGCGATAATCAAGGCATATTATCTAAAAAACACAAATAAGGGCTGTCCAAAGGAGGTATTGACGGTGAGCCTTAATGAACAAAGCACAAACATACCATATACGCTCGGAAGGCTGTTTGCATTTTATGAATTTGCGCAGGATGGTGCAAACCCGGGAATAAACGCAACGATAAAGGATAAATACCTTAACTCTGCCGAGGCTGCGCCTGCGCATATATTCCCCATTCTGAACAAGCTTTATCCAAAGCACCTGAATAAGCTGAATGATAAAACGGCGTGGTTTATAGACAGCGAAGTAATGAAACTGAAAAGCGTGCTTGGCGAAGAGTATCCTGTAAGGCTTACGCTGCCGGAACAGGGTTCGTTCGATCTTGGCTATTATCATCAAAAACAATGGTTGTATACTAAAAAGGAGGACAGATAACAATGGAAGCTATTAAGAACCGCTACGATTTCGTGATACTGTTTGACGTGGAGAACGGCAATCCCAACGGCGATCCCGATTCCGGCAACATGCCGCGCATAGATCCGGAAACCGGCTACGGGCTGGTTACGGACGTTTGCCTGAAGCGCAAAATACGCAACTATGTGGAAACGGTAAAGGAAGGCGAAAGCGGCTACCGCATATATATAAAGGATAACGTGCCGCTGAACAGGAGCGACCGCGCAGCATACGACTATCTTGGAATAGAGCCGGCAAAGGTTGCGGACGCGAAGAAAAAGAAAGAAAACCTTGACCTTGAAATACGGGACTTCATGTGCAAAAACTTCTATGATATCCGCACGTTCGGCGCCGTGATGACAACATTTGTGAAGGACAAGCTAAACTGCGGCCAGGTGCGCGGCCCCGTGCAGCTGAGCTTTGCAAAAAGCGTGGACCCGATAATGCCGCAGGAAGTGACAATAACCCGCGTTGCCATAACAACGGAGGCGGACGCCGAAAAGAAGGGCACGGAGATGGGCCGCAAATATATTGTTCCTTATGCGCTATATAGGGCGGAAGGCTACGTTTCTGCCAACCTTGCACGCAAGACCACCGGATTTTCGGAGGAGGATCTTGAACTGCTGTGGCAGGCGATAATGAATATGTTTGAAGTTGACCATGCAGCTGCGCGCGGGAAAATGGCCACAAGGGAACTTATTGTGTTCAAGCATGATTCGGAGCTTGGCAACGCGCCGGCATATAAGCTTTTCGATTTGGTAAAGGCTGAGCGCAGAGAAGGAGTGGATACGCCGCGCGCGTATTCGGATTACAATGTTTCGGTTGATGAAGCAGCGCTCCCCTCGGGCGTTGAATGCATAAGAATATAACCGACTATCGTGAGGAGGATTATCTCCAGATATCGGGGCTACAGCATTTCAGGTTCTGCCGAAGGCAATGGGCGCTGATACACATAGAAAAGCTGTGGGCGGAGAACTACCGCACGGTGGACGGCGAACTGATGCACGAGCATGTGCATGACGCGGAATTTAACGAAAGCCGCGGCGATGTTATTATACGGCGCGGTGTATATGTGCACTCGGCAGAGCTTGGCATATCCGGTCAATGCGACGCATTGGAGTTCCATAAAGGCAGCATCGGAGTACCAATGCGCGGTAAAGAAGGGCTGTGGCAGCCGTATCCCGTGGAATACAAGCGCGGCGAATTCAGGACGGACACGGGGGACACATTACAGCTTTGCGCGCAGGCTATGTGCCTTGAGCATATGCTGTGCTGTAAAATAGAGCGCGGTGCATTGTTTTACGGCATGCCGAGGCGGCGCATGGAAATAACCTTCACGGACGAACTGCGCAAGGAGGTGCTTGATGCGATAGCCGAAATGCACGATATGTATAGCCGCGGCTATACGCCGAAGGTAAAGCCGACAAAGTCCTGCGCGGCATGTTCGCTGAATGAATTATGCTTGCCTTCGCTCATGAAAAAGCGCTCGGTCGGTGCATATATTAAGGCGGCGATGGAGGAGATCACATGAAAAGGTTCCTTAATACGTTTTATGTGCTTTCGGAGGACATATACATGTCGCTTGAAGGTGAAAACGTGGTTGCAATGCGGGACAAGCAGGAGGTTGCCAGATATCCGCTGCACACATTGCAGGGCATAGTATCGTTTTCATATGCCGGCGCATCACCAGCGCTTATGGGTGCATGCGCCAAGCGCGGTGTGGAGTTCGCACTCTGCACGCCGAACGGGCGGTTCCTTGCGCGGGTATCCGGCGAAATAAGCGGGAATGTGCTGCTGCGGCGCACTCAATACAGAACGGCGGACGATATGCACGCAAGCTGCAAAATTGCGCGGACGATGATATTTGCAAAGCTGTATAACTCAAGGTGGAGCATAGAGCGCACGCGCAGAGACCACGGCATGCGCGTTGACGATACGAAGCTGGCGGAGGCATCGCAGAGCATAAAGGCACTCCTGCCGCAGGCGATTTCGGCGGAAAATATGGAAAGCCTGCGCGGGATAGAGGGCAACGGCGCGAATACATACTTCGGCGCGTTTGACGAAATGATACTCAACGCGAAGGATGTGTTTTACTTCAATTCAAGGAGCAGACGGCCTCCGCTTGACCGGGTGAACGCAATGCTGTCCTTTGCATACAGCCTGCTTGCGCACGATTGTGCATCGGCGCTTGAAAGCAGCGGACTTGACCCATACGTTGGCTTTTTGCACAGGGACAGGCCGGGGCGGGAATCACTTGCGCTTGACTTGATGGAAGAACTGCGGCCGTGCATGGCGGACAGATTTGTGCTGAAGCTGATAAACAACCGCATGGTGAAAAAGACGCATTTTGTGATGCAGGACAGCGGCGCGGTGTTGCTTACCGATGAGGGCAGAAGGAGCTTCATAAAGGCTTGGCAGGATAAGAAAAGGGAAGAACTGAAGCATCCGTACCTTGGTGAAAAGCTTAAATGGGGCCTGATACCGTATATTCAGGCGCAGCTGCTTGGACGTTATCTTCGCGGCGACTTGGACGACTATCCGCCGTTTCTGTGGAAATAAAGCTACGGGGGAGCGAAAATGCTTGTGCTGATAACATATGACGTTAATACAGAAGATGCCGACGGCAAGCGGAGGCTGCGCCAGATAGCCAAGCAATGTGTAGACTACGGTCAGCGCGTGCAGAATTCGGTGTTTGAATGTATGCTCGATTCCGCACAATGCCGTATGCTAAAAGCGCGATTGTGTGCTATAATGGATAAAGAGAAAGATAGTCTAAGGTTCTATTACCTCGGAAAGAATTTCGAGAATAAGATAGAGCACTTTGGCGCGAAAAGCTCATATTTACCCACGGACACCTTTATTCTTTAGTGCGAAGCACAAGCGTACATAAAAAACACCGCTTCTTCGCACCGAAAAAAGCCTGAATAATGCAATCCTGCGGCGCGATACAGCGCGCGTCACCGTGCCGCAATGGATAATATTCAGCAAATTCGCGGAAATGCTGCATACAAATGCACTTTTCCGCTGTCGCTCCCCCTCGTGGGGAGCGTGGATTGAAATTTCTTAGGTTTGAAAACCTAATAGTAGATGTTTCAGTCGCTCCCCCTCGTGGGGAGCGTGGATTGAAATCGCGGTCATGTCACGGATTATGCCGTTTTCACAAATTGTCGCTCCCCCTCGTGGGGAGCGTGGATTGAAATTTTAATCTTATCAGCGGCAAGGGCTTTGACGACAGGTCGCTCCCCCTCGTGGGGAGCGTGGATTGAAATTGACTTACGCGGGGGCGACCCTTGCAACCAGCCTTGTCGCTCCCCCTCGTGGGGAGCGTGGATTGAAATTGATAGACCTTAACAGCGTCGTTTCGCCCGTTCTGGTCGCTCCCCCTCGTGGGGAGCGTGGATTGAAATATGCTTAATGAAACCGATGTATGCGTGAAAATAGGTCGCTCCCCCTCGTGGGGAGCGTGGATTGAAATTTCCGCTTCCGTCCAAAAATGCGTACCGCGGTAAGTCGCTCCCCCTCGTGGGGAGCGTGGATTGAAATCTATCAGCTCATCCGCAAAGCCCGCTTCCTTCGCGTCGCTCCCCCTCGTGGGGAGCGTGGATTGAAATTTCTTTGCGATTTTACCGCCATCCACAAGCAAATGTCGCTCCCCCTCGTGGGGAGCGTGGATTGAAATGCTTGTATTCGCGGTTGTGACGGCCTCGCGGTTGGTCGCTCCCCCTCGTGGGGAGCGTGGATTGAAATAATGCGGGCGACCGCGTGCGAATTTTGGAGGATAACGTCGCTCCCCCTCGTGGGGAGCGTGGATTGAAATTTCCTTCTGCGCCGAAAGATGTGAATATATTTCGTCGCTCCCCCTCGTGGGGAGCGTGGATTGAAATTTTTGTTCTGGCTCGGTTACAACGTTTGTAGCCGTCGCTCCCCCTCGTGGGGAGCGTGGATTGAAATTTAGAGGGCTGCGGCAGCACGCAATATGACGGATAGTCGCTCCCCCTCGTGGGGAGCGTGGATTGAAATTATTGTATAAATTTAATATAGATAGGCTCCTACTGTCGCTCCCCCTCGTGGGGAGCGTGGATTGAAATATAATGTCACCTCTCATCCAGATATCTTGACGGCGTCGCTCCCCCTCGTGGGGAGCGTGGATTGAAATACGTTTTCACCGCGCATCTTGGGCGAGGTCAGCCGTCGCTCCCCCTCGTGGGGAGCGTGGATTGAAATACCAAAAGAGGGGGGACTATCTACCTTTTGTTTTTGTCGCTCCCCCTCGTGGGGAGCGTGGATTGAAATATACTATTAGAAACATCTCACGCACCACGCGCCCCGTCGCTCCCCCTCGTGGGGAGCGTGGATTGAAATTGGAAGATAGAAGGAGATGGAATAACATGGCGGGGTCGCTCCCCCTCGTGGGGAGCGTGGATTGAAATGGATGTGCCGGATCCAGATATTATCAAGTCCTCGTCGCTCCCCCTCGTGGGGAGCGTGGATTGAAATTGAAAGCGCAGGCCGACATAGACAAGAAGCTTGGTCGCTCCCCCTCGTGGGGAGCGTGGATTGAAATCGATTTTTGCGAAAAATTAGGCGAGGCAGTAGGATGGTCGCTCCCCCTCGTGGGGAGCGTGGATTGAAATATAAAAGCCGGTAGCGACGGCTTGCGCGAACTTAGTCGCTCCCCCTCGTGGGGAGCGTGGATTGAAATATCGCCTATGTATCGTCCCCTGAAGTCGCGCCCATGTCGCTCCCCCTCGTGGGGAGCGTGGATTGAAATTCGCCGCGAGGTCATTTATGTCCACGGGCGGTGCAGGTCGCTCCCCCTCGTGGGGAGCGTGGATTGAAATAGGTACAGCTTCGCCAAGGGCAAAATGGGGCACGTCGTCGCTCCCCCTCGTGGGGAGCGTGGATTGAAATCTGCCGAGCGACGCGGAAACGCAGGACATCATAGTCGCTCCCCCTCGTGGGGAGCGTGGATTGAAATTTTTGCATAAGCACTTGCAATAGTTGGATAAAACGTCGCTCCCCCTCGTGGGGAGCGTGGATTGAAATACAGAAATAAATATTTGATTTTTAATACAGAGAAGTCGCTCCCCCTCGTGGGGAGCGTGGATTGAAATTTCTAACTGCACGAACACTATTAGAGAATTAAATGTCGCTCCCCCTCGTGGGGAGCGTGGATTGAAATACCCGCCGCAATGGCGTGGCGGTAGATGTATCCATGTCGCTCCCCCTCGTGGGGAGCGTGGATTGAAATGTTTTTGCGTCTGGGACGCATGTCGCCCGCTTGCGGTCGCTCCCCCTCGTGGGGAGCGTGGATTGAAATCTCGCTGCGCAAAATCTTTTCCATCGCCCTGCGCCCGTCGCTCCCCCTCGTGGGGAGCGTGGATTGAAATACGATGTCATTCTTGGCTTTATCCTGCAAAGGCATGTCGCTCCCCCTCGTGGGGAGCGTGGATTGAAATATGTGTCCTCCTTATCCGTTGGTCAGCTTGGTGCGTCGCTCCCCCTCGTGGGGAGCGTGGATTGAAATGTCAAGCGCGTGCTGTTGCTTTAGCAATGCGGTCTCGTCGCTCCCCCTCGTGGGGAGCGTGGATTGAAATCCGAGCCGCAGGAGATTTACAGCATCATACGCGGTCGCTCCCCCTCGTGGGGAGCGTGGATTGAAATAGGGTCTATGCCTTTTTGCTGGCACAGGCTGTAAAAGTCGCTCCCCCTCATGGGGAGCGTGGATTGAAATCCTTATGAAGATGGAATACGGCTCATCGACATAGTCGCTCCCCTCATGGGGAGCGTGGATTGAAATAGGACCATGGTATGGCTAAATCCAAGCGCAACTGGTCGCTCCCCCTCGTGGGGAGCGTGGATTGAAACGCGCTGTCCATGCGGTGGCTTATGGCCGCCCGCAAGTCGCTCCCCATCGTGGGTAGCGTGGATTGAAATCGGCCGCTTGCGTCCGATAGCGATACGCTGGACGGGTCGCTCCCCCTCGTGGGGAGCGTGGATTGAAACATTTAATCTTTCCTCCAATCGTGAAATTCGCGCCGTCGCTCCCCCTCGTGGGGAGCGTGGATTGAAATTAATAATCATGTAGCTAACGTTTGTGTTTCCGCATTGCTCACGTTCATGCGAGGTGCAGAAAAATGGCGGATACTATATAATTATGTAGTGCATTCATCCACTTGAAGATATATAATAAAGTGACACGTTTGAAGGCTGGAGGTTGACACAAATGACGAAAGTATTCTCCCCATACGAAAAGAATCAGTGGACGGCTCCGCTCAGGGCGATAGTTCCCCAGTGCGGAAGATGCAAGAGAGCAATGGGCGCGAACAAGCAAAGAAGGCCGGTGTGCGAGGCGTTTCCGAACGGAATACCCAAAGCAATATTCATGGACGAAGTGGATCACTTCAGGGAGAACTATCCCGGAGACAACGGGATGCTGGGAATACTGAAAGAAGAATAGAGAAACAGGCTGCGGCAACCAACCCGCAGGACGCTCTTGCAACGACCATTGCTGAGAATCTGATTAAGAACGGGATGACGTTTTGTCTATGTCACTCTTCTTGCTGGAAGCGGGGAATGAAATACTGATTGGCTCAAGAAATTTCTAATCTATGGTATGTCATCCCAATCATATGGGATGTGGATTGAAATCAGACCCTCGTCATCGCTCTTGGTGCAGGCCTCGTGTCGCTCCCTTCGCAGGGGAGCGTGGATTGAAACCACATTTGATCGTGTACTACCGGCATCCCAAATTTGCTGCTCGCGACTATGCGGCGCGCTATTTACAAGTCCATCTAAAATAAAACGCTCAAAATCAAATTATATATTTTACAAATTCGGTCTGGTGTGATATTATAAACATGAATTTTCGCTATATAAACTATCGTGATACCATTTGGCTGTTTTTTGTTAAGTTGAGTGATCGCGGGCGCATATGCATCCGCAAAAATGAAAAGGCGTTAGCCTAAGGCAAAGTGAATATTATTATCCGTAAGGAGGATAGTATATGAAGGGTCTAAACCTATACCTGAGCATGATGCGCAGAAGATGGCTGGGCAATTCGTTGATAGCGCTGCTTATCGCCGTTACATCGGTATTCATGCTGCTCTACCCCGGACTTATTGCGGATTCGGAGGAGGAGCTGGAGGCCGCGTATAAATCCATAGAGGTGTCCGGCTGGCTTGTTAATGCCAGCGGATATGATGATCCTCAGATCCCGCTGGATATTTATGATGCGATAGTCGATTCGGGCTTTCTTAAAGAATATTATGCGTATTCGTATTGCCCGGTTATGCCTGTGGATGTGGCTATAAGGGAGCAATGCAATGCTGATCCCACATTTGTTGATTACTCATACGAAAAACAATGCGAGCAGATAACCGGCCCGCTGCTGAAAAAGCTTGAATGGGGAAGCTACAGCACCATAAACATGTATGGCGTGAACGACCTTTATGCCGATTCGCTGCTTTCGCGTTTGAGCGAGTCGATAACATGGCTGGATGGGTACGATGCGGACGCACTGCGCGGGGAAGAAATGGTCTGCATAGTACCTGAGGACAGCGGCGCTGCACTTGGGGACGAGGTGCAGATGATACTGCGCCGCCTTTGGCCGGAAGGGACATATAAATCGGGCGACAAGGCCCGTGTCGTGGCAGCATTTAAGGTAATAGGCACGCATACGCTTACATCGGGTATACAGTACGGCAGTATATATGGCTCGAATTATTATGCGTATTGCCCGCTTGCGGCCATGCGCAGGGCGCTTGAAGGGGACAAAACATTCAATTTCACCGTGCGTAACCTTTCATTTACAATAGGCCAGTGCGACAGAATAGATGAATTCAAGCAGCTGCTTGTTGACCTTCAGCTTAATGTGAACACAACCGGCGTGCGCGCCGCCGTGGACGACAGGATAATGATAGGGACGGTGTCGCCGATACAGAAGAACATTGCGCTGCTTAAAGGATTGCATGTGTTCCTGTATGCGCTGGTGGTGCTGATGGGCTTCCTGCTTTGCTTCCTTACGGCGCGCGGCAGAAAGCAAGAGTACGCCGTTATGCGCTTGCTTGGTGAAAGCCGTGCCGCAGTCACAATGAAGGCAATAGTGGAGCAGATAATACTGTGCGCAATAGGCATCGGCCTTGGCATAGTGGCAATGCTCATAATCCCGTATAAGCGGGCGGATTGGTTCAGCGCGGATGCTGTTATACTGGTTGCGGCGTGCTATCTTGTGGGCGCAGCATCGGCCGCGCTGATGAGCGTTCGCGTAGACGTTATGAGCATACTGCGGGACAAAGAATAACAATAATTGGAGGAGGAAATGACAAATGGCAATACTTAGTGCAAACGAAGTGCATTATTCCTATAAGAGCAAATACCAAACCGTCCATGCCGTGCGCGGCGTGACATATAACTTTGAAAGCGGCAAGTTTTATGCAATAGTAGGCAAAAGCGGCTGCGGCAAAACCACGTTCCTGTCAATGCTTGCCGGGCTTGACCTGCCAAGTGACGGCGCGGTTGAATTCGGCGGCAAGACCACGGCGGAGCTGAACCGCGATAAATACCGCATGGACGACGTGGCGTTGATATGCCAAAGCTTCAATCTTTTCCCGCTGCTGACCGTGCTTGAAAACGTTATGTACCCCATGACGCTTCGTGGAATATCTGCACATAAGGCGAAGGAGACTGCCAAGGAAAAGCTTGCCGCGGTTGGGCTGGACGAAACGTATTACAAGCGCCTGCCTGATATGCTTTCCGGCGGAGAGCAGCAGCGCGTGGCGATAGCGCGCGCCCTTGCAAGCGACGCTAAGGTGCTGCTTGCGGATGAACCCACCGGTAACCTTGATACCGAAAACGGGAAAAACATAATAGACATTCTTAAAACGCTTGCCAGAGAGCAGGGATATTGCGTAATAGTAGTTACGCACGACCTTGGCATAGCCGCCGAGGCGGACGAGGTGCTGCACCTGAGCGACGGCATGGTTAAGGCCGAATAAGTCTTTTCATTAGTGGTGGCGGAGGGTTTTGCATTATTTTTACCTCCGCCTGTACCTCCTTTCTGAGCGGGCAGACCGATAATGGTCTGCCCGCAAGCTTTATATTCAATTCAAAGCTTTATTTTGGCCTACGTAAGCGCAAATTGACAAAACGCATGGCGGCAAAGTATCATATCTATATCATCACATAAAAGGGGGCACAAACCTTGCAGACGCTATTTGAAATATGCTGCGGCAGTGCGGAGGACGCAATGCTTGCGTACCGCGCGGGGGCAAACAGGGTGGAGCTTAACAGCGATCTTTTTCACGGCGGCTTAACACCAACGCTTGGCAGCCTTATCGCTGTTAAGAAAGCCGCGCCCGCGCTTGAAATAATGGCAATGGTGCGCCCGCGCGAAGGCGGCTTTTGCTATACGGATACGGAGTATGCCGTTATGAAGGAGGATGCGCGGCTTATACTTGAGCATGGCACGGACGGCATAGTTTTCGGCTTTCTGCATGAAAACGGTACGGTTGATGCGGAGCGCACAAGCGAATTTGCCGCAATGGCAAAAAGCTACGGTAAGCAAAGCGTGTTCAGCCGGGCGATAGACGTTGCGCCGGACTGGCGTGCGGCGCTGGATACGCTTATACAGTCGGGCGTTACGCGCGTGCTAACAAGCGGGCAGCGGCCAACGGCCATGGAAGGGGCGGACGTGATAGCCGCAATGGCCCGCTATGCGGCGGGAAGAATAGAGATTCTGCCGGGCTCCGGCATACGCGCGAACAACTTGCGCCTGATTCTGGAGCGCACAGGCTGCACGCAGCTCCATATGAGCGCACATATGATAGCACATGATATGTCCGCCGCAAACGGCAACGGAATATGCTTCACTGCCAGCGAAGTACCGAAAGAGGGCTGCTACAAGCTGATAGATCCAAATAAGGTTGAAGAAATAGCGCGAATGCTGAAAGGAGACGCAAATGTACAGCTTTGACCGCAATGAATACGAACGCCGCATGAAATGGTTTCTTGAGGCGCGCTTCGGCATGTTTATCCATTGGGGGCTTTACGCCATACCGGCGCGCGGCGAATGGGTGCGCAGTACGGAGCAAATGGAAGAAGCCGACTATATGCGCTATTTTTACGAATTTGATCCGAAGTTCTATGATCCTGCCTGCTGGGTGCGCGCGGCGAAACGCGCCGGTATGAAATATATAATACTCACGGCGAAGCATCACGACGGCTTTTGCCTTTTTGATACCGCAACGACCGGTTTTAAGTCCACCGATACAAAGCTTGGGCGGGACATAGTGAAGGACTTTACCGACGCCGCCCGCGCGGAGGGGCTGCATGTTGGGCTATACTATTCGCTGATAGATTGGCATCATAAGGACTTTCCGCATTATGGGGACAGGCAGCATCCAATGCGCAACAGGCCCGAATACGCGAAAGAAGGCCGCGATTTTGAACGCTACCTTGACTATATGCATGCTCAGGTGCGCGAGCTTTGCACCAACTACGGCAAGATAGACATAATGTGGTTCGATTTTTCGTATGACGATATGCGTGGGGAAAAGTGGCGTGCGAGCGAGCTTGTGAACATGGTGCGCACGCTTCAGCCGAGCATAATATTGAATAACCGCCTTGAGTGCAGCGGCGAAGGCTTCGGCTCGCTTGCTCAGGGGCATCCAACGCCGTACCACGGCGACTTTGTAAGTCCGGAAAAGATAATTCCTCCGCGCGGCATATTCGATCCCGCGGGTGATCCGGTATACTGGGAAGTATGCGCCACCATGAACCAGAACTGGGGCTACTGCGGCACGGATAATTATTATAAAAGCGCGGATATGCTTATAAAAAAGCTGGTTGAATGCGTAAGCAAGGGCGGCAATTTCCTGCTGAACATAGGGCCGGATGCAAACGGAGTAATACCGCCGCGCGCCGCGGAAACGCTGGATGAGATAGGCCGTTTTATGCGCGCGAATGGACAAAGCATATACGGCTGCACCAAAAGCACTGTACCTAAACCCGAATGGGGCCGCATAACGCAAAAGGGAAACGAACTTTATCTTCATGTGTATGAAAATACACTTGGGCCGCTGCCTCTTTTCGGCATAAATGCGCAGGACATAGATTCAATACGCCAGCTTTCGGACGGGCGGGAGATTCCGCTTTCGCACAGCTGGGTGCACAGCGATTATCCGGACATGGCCTTTGCCGACCTTGGGCCGGACCCAACGCTTGTTGACGGCACGGATACGGTACTGAAACTTACGCTGAAGGAGTAAACGGCATGTTTTCGGATAAATTCAGGCAGTATTCTTCGCGCAAGCACGCCGCGCGAAGGGAATATATAGCCAAAAATACGGCGGATATAATAGCCGCGCAGAAGGATGATATGCGTACTGCGCTTGAATATCTTTACGGCACGCTGCCGCTTGACGATGTTCGCTTCACGCCGTTTGAATGGATGGAAGAAGCCTGCGCCGCCGCGCTTGCGACCCGTGCGGCAAATCAATACGGGGCTGATATACCGGAGGATATATTTGCGCAATATGTGCTTTGTCCCCGCGTTAATAACGAGCGTGCGCAAAGGCACAGGCGCTTTTTTGCGGAAAAGCTTAAAGCGCGCGTACAGGGCAAAAGCATAGCGGATGCGGCGCTGAGCGTGAACCTATGGTGCTGCGAACAGGTAACATACCATTCTTCGGACGATCGCACGGAAGGGCCTATTACCGCATATCTTTCGGGCATAGGCCGCTGCGGCGAAGAATCGGCATTCGCGGTATGCGCGCTGCGCAGCGTAGGCATACCGGCGCGGCAGGTATACTCCCCATGGTGGAGCCATTGCGACGATAACCATGCATGGGTTGAAGTGTACACGGGCGACGGCTGGCATTACATGGGCGCGTGCGAACCGGAATATGAGCTTGACCGTGGGTGGTTCATGGCGGCGTCGCGCAGGGCGATGCTTGTGCATTCGCGCGCGTTCAGCAGCTATACTGCGGAAGGCCTTGCAGGAGAAGAATTGATAGAAAAGCGCGGCGAGGCATACCTTTTTAACCAAACCGCGCGCTATGCGGACACGGTAGAACTGAATATAAGCGTAGTTTGCGGTAATGCGCCGGTTTGTGGCGCCAGGGTGCATATACAGCTATTAAACATGGCCGCGTATCGCGACATTGCCGTGCTGACGACAGACGGCGAAGGCCGCGCGCAGCTGCGCTGCGGTAAGGGCAGCATACATATATCTATCGAGCATAACGGTGCGTATTTTGAGCGCGACATAGACACATCAATTTGCACACAAGTAATGTGCGAACTGGGCGAATTTGTGCAGGGATATACTTCGGGCATATTCCGTGCGCCGCAAAGCGCGCCATCCAACCGTACTGCGGCGGATAAGGCAAAGCAGACCGAAATGAAAGCCGCCGTGGCTAACGCGGCAAGCACACGCGAAAGGCGTATAAACGCATATTATGATGAGTTTACGGCATCTCATAAATGCAGCGAAGTATGGCTGCCGTATATACGCGCCGCGCGCGGCAACGCGGATGAAATAGGTGCATTTTTGCTGTCACAGGGTGAAGCGGATATGCCGTATGCACTGAAGATGCTCCAAACCATAAGCGAAAAGGATATGCGCGATACCGATGCAGCAACGCTTATATATCATATGAAGCGCGTGCTGCCGCACAGAACAGGCATGGACGAAAGCGTGTTTATAAACCATGTGCTGTGTCCGCACATAGGGATGGAACCTATATGCAAATGGGATGAAGAAGGGCTTAGTATGCTGGACGCAAACTCCGCCGCCGTTGCAAAACTAAGGCTGAGCGGTATGCCCGCAAGGCTTTCGCCCGTGACGGGCGCTGCGGAATACATGCAAAACGGAAGATGGACGCCGCTTAACGCCGTTCCGATGGGCAGACTTGAACTGGCCGGCGATGGGCTGAAACATGGCGAAAGCTGGGCGCTGACGCGGCTTAAAGACGGCGAATATTTGCCGCTGAACATGGGCGAGTTACCGCTTTGCATGGATATTCCGGCGGGCAAATATGCGCTTATGGTAACGAACAGGCTGCCGAGCGGGGATCAGCAATATGTGGCCAACAGATTTGAATTGGCCGAGGGTGAACGGCTGGGCTTTACGCTTGTGCGGCCTAAGGCAGAACTTAGCGAACTGCTTGGGCATACGGCGCTGTGCGACGCGATTGTATATGATAAGCATGGACAGGCGTTCCCGCTTGCGTCTTTATGCGCGGGGAATGCGGCGCTGATAGCGTTTTTGCAGCCGGGAGGGGAGCCTACGGAGCATTTTTTGAACGAGCTTTATGATGCGTATGAGAGGCTGAGCGCTGTTTGCCGAGTTGTTATAGTGCTGCCGAGCAGTGGTTCATCAAGTCCGGCATATGCCCGCTTTGCGGACAAATACGGCAGGATAGATACATATATAGATGCCGATGAGGTGCAGGAGCCGCTCGCCCGCGCGGCTTTCAAGGAACCGGGCGACTATCCGCTGCTGTTCCTTATGGGCGGTTATCCTGACTGCCGCTTTGCTTCGGCAGGGTATTCGGTGGGGTCGGTTGAACTTATAATAAAACTCGCCGCGCTCATATAGCAGGGCACTATTCAGTGCCGTTAAATCGGAATATCTGTTGTAAAGGGCGGTTAATTTCATCTCGGTATCGGCCTGTAGCTGCTGCGCTTCACTTACATAACTCATTTTGTTCCTCCTGAAATATTATACAGCCATATGCTGACATATATAATATTTGCAGCCCATCCGGATTAAGAAAAAAAGACGCGGCCACAAGCAAACGCCAGAACGCTGCTCACAGAAATGCCACGTTTGAATATAATATGCCACAAAGCCCTGAGAATGTCAGGCTTTCTGCGAAAGATGGCAATGCAGATATCCGAGAAGTTGACCCGATGCGGCGTAAGGCAACGGACGGACGAGGCGAAAGGCTTCAGATATATTGTGCTGCTGTTCAAAACGCGTTGCTTTTCGGGGGAATGGAGGTCTAAAAATCTGTAGCAGGTGGCCTTGTATTCCTGATTGTGGTATAATCTTACTTTCAAATAGATGAGCAACGGAGGGCAGAGTGAAGAAGCTTTGGAAATACATGCGGGACTACCGCAGGGAAGGCATACTGGCGCCGCTGTTTAAGCTGCTGGAAGCTTCGCTTGAGCTTTTTGTGCCGCTTGTTATGGCGCAGATAATAGATACAGGCATAGCCAACGGGGACGGCGGCTTTATACTTTCGCGCTGCGGAATACTTGCAGTGCTGGCGGCGGTAGGTCTGGTGTGCTCCATAACGGCGCAGTATTTTGCGGCTAAGGCATCGGTAGGCTTTGCGGCAAAGCTGAGGAGCACGCTTTTTAAGCATATACAATCGCTCAGCTATTCAAAGCTCGATACCCAGGGCACCGGCACGCTTATCGCCCGCATAACGGGGGATATAAATCAGGTGCAGTCAGGCATGAACCTTGCGCTTAGGCTTCTTTTGCGCTCGCCGTTCGTTGTGTTCGGCGCAATGATAATGGCCTTCACGATAGACGTTAAGGCGGCGCTTGTGTTCGTGGTAACTATACCGCTTTTGTCCATAGTGGTGTTCGGCATAATGCTTTGGAGCATCCCGATGTATAAAAAGGTGCAGGCGCGGCTGGACAAGGTGCTTGGCATAACGAGGGAGAATCTTTCCGGCGTTCGCGTCATAAGGGCGTTTTGCAAGGAGGATGAGGAACGGCGGGAGTTTGGCGAGCGCAATGCAGCGCTCACAAAGCTGCAGCTTATAGTGGGCCGCGTCAGCGCGGCTATGAATCCGGCCACATATATAATGATAAACCTTGGCATAGCGGTGCTTATATACGTTGGCGCGCTGAGGGTGGACAGCGGAATTTTGACTCAGGGACAGGTAGTGGCGCTGTATAACTACATGTCCCAAATACTGGTGGAGCTTGTTAAGCTTGCTTCGCTTATTATAACCATAACGAAGGCGCTTGCCTGCGCGGGCAGAGTAAGCGCGGTGCTTGACGTGGAAAGCGACATGCATGGCGCGGATACAGAGCCCCGAGAGATTGATACGGACGAGGAAGTACGTTTTGAAAACGTTGAATTCGGCTATGCCACGGGCGGCGAACCTGCGCTGAGCGGCATAAGCTTCAGCGTGAAAAAGGGCGAAACTATGGGCATTATAGGCGGCACGGGCAGCGGCAAGTCGAGCCTTGTAAGCCTTATACCCCGCTTTTATGACGCAACCGGCGGCCATGTTTACATAAAGGAAAATGATGTGAAAGATTATCCGCTCGGTGCGCTGAGGGAGATGGTGGGCATGGTGCCGCAGAAGGCAGTGCTGTTCAAGGGAACCATACGCGAAAACCTGCGCTGGGGCAGTGCTGATGCCACCGAAGAGGAAATGGAGCGGGCGTTGAGCGATGCGCAGGCGCTGGAAATAGTTAAGGCTAAACCCGAAGGGCTTGATTCACCCGTGGCGCAGAACGGGAAGAACCTTTCCGGCGGGCAGCGGCAGCGGCTAACCATAGCGCGGGCACTTATAAAGAAGCCTGAAATACTGATATTGGACGACAGCGCAAGCGCGCTTGACTACGCAACGGATCTTGCGCTGCGGCGCTCGCTTGCTGCGCTTAGCTATAAGCCGACGGTGTTCATAGTGTCCCAGCGGGCAAGCTCGATACTGCATGCGGATAAGATAGCCGTGCTTGACGAAGGCAAAATGGTAGGGCTTGGCACGCATGATGAGCTGATGCAGACCTGCCCCGTTTACAGGGAAATATACTATTCCCAGTATGAGCAGGAGGTGAAGCGCGATGCCTAAGCTGAAAGAAAACAACTCAACGCTTAAAAAGGTGCTTGGTCGCATAGCGCGTTACCGGCTGAACGCGGTGCTCAGCATACTGCTGAGCGCGGTATACGTTGGGCTTTCGCTGTATGTGCCTATACTGGCGGGGCGGGCGATAGACAACATAATTGCCCCGGGCAGCGTGGATTACGCCCAAATCATGCTTGAGCTGACCAAAATAGCCGTTGTTGCGGCCATAGCCGCGCTTGCGCAATGGCTGATGAACATAATAAACAACTCCATGACCTATAACGTTGTTAAGGACATGCGCACGGAAGCGTTCGACAGGCTGATGAAGCTGCCGCTCAGCTATATAGACGCGCATCCTTACGGCGAGACGGTGAGCCGCATAATTGCGGACGTGGACCAGTTTGCGGACGGACTGCTGCTGGGCTTCAGCCAGCTTTTTACCGGAATACTTACGATTATAGGCACACTCATATTCATGCTCAGCGTGAATGCGCCGATAACGCTTGCCGTAGTGATACTCACGCCGCTTTCGCTTTTTGTTGCGCGCTTCATTGCCAGACGCACGCATTCCATGTTTGCACGCCAGGGCGAGGACAGGGCGGAGCAAACGGCGTTCGTTGAGGAAATGATAGGCAACCAGAAGGTTGTGCAGGCTTTTGCGCATGAGCAGGCGAACGAGGAACGCTTTGACGAAATAAATAAACGCCTCAGCGAAAGCTCCCTGCAGGCCATATTCTATTCTTCCATAACCAATCCCGCCACAAGGTTCATAAACAGCCTTGTTTACGCGGCGGTGGGCCTTACCGGTGCCTTTGCGGCGGTTGCGGGCAGCATAACGGTTGGCGGGCTTTCGGCTTTTTTAAGCTACGCTAACCAGTATACGAAGCCGTTTAACGAAATATCCGGCGTTATTACGGAATTCCAGAACGCATTGGTGTGCGCGGAGCGTATATTCGCGCTGATAGAGGAGCCTACGGAGGAACCCGACGCGGCGGACGCGCGCGTGCTTGAGCATGCCGAAGGTATTGTACGCGCCAACGCGGTGGCATTTTCATATGTTGCGGACAGGCCGCTTATAAAGTGCCTTGATCTGGACGTGAAGAGCGGCGAGCGCGTGGCGATAGCGGGGCCCACGGGCTGCGGCAAAACAACGCTCATAAATCTGCTTATGCGCTTCTATGACGTGAACGCGGGCAGCATAAGCGTTGACGGGACGGATATACGCAATATTACGCGGCACAGCCTGCGGCGCAACTACGGCATGGTATTGCAGGAAACGTGGCTGAAGGAAGGCACTATACGCAACAATATAGTTATGGGCAAGCCGGACGCGATGGAGGAAGAAATTATTGCCGCAGCAAAGGCGGCGCATTCACACGGCTTCATAACGCGGCTGCCCAAAGGATATGATACCGTTATAGGCGAGGATGGCGGCAGCCTGTCGCAAGGGCAAAAACAGCTATTGTGCATCACGCGCGTAATGCTCTGCCTGCCGCCAATGCTTATATTGGACGAGGCCACAAGCAGCATAGATACCCGCACGGAGCAGCATATCCAGCATGCGTTTGCTCAGCTTATGCAGGGCCGCACGAGCTTCATAGTGGCGCACAGACTGTCCACCATAAAGAACGCGGACATGATACTGGTTATGAAGGACGGCGACATAATAGAAAAGGGCAAGCATGACGAATTGGTGGCGCGCGGCGGATTCTATGCGGCGCTGTACAACAGCCAGTTTGCCCGGTAAGTAAAAAGTTAAAAGAGGGAGCTTAATACCCCCCTTATCAACTGATGGTAATATGATATAATTAGGAAAAACAAGAGGAGAGATGCTAATGGATACACTAACCGCAATTTTTACCCGCAGGAGCACGCGGCATTTTGATGACAGGCCGATAGAAGATGATAAGCTGCGCACGATACTTGAAGCGGCGATGAGCGGGCCAAGCTGCGTAAATTCCAAGGATTGGACATTTATAGTGGTGACGGAGCGCGAAACGCTGGATAAAATGGCGGAAGCGAACGGCAGACCGGCGCAGCCGCTGAAGGAGGCCGCAGCGGGCATACTGGTATGCGGCGATATGGAGCGCGCGTTTGAGCGGGCGAAGGATTATTGGATAATAGACGGGGCCATAGCGGCGGAGAACATAAGCATATGCGCGCAGGCGCTGGGTATAGGCGCGGTGTGGCTTGGAACATGGCCGCAGATGGACCGCGTTGAAAAGCAAAAGGAACTTTTCAACCTGCCGGAGAGCATAGTTCCGCATTCAATAATCGCATTGGGATATCCTAAAGATGATATAACCGCGCCGCGTGAGAGCCGCTACGATGAAGGCCGGGTACATTGGAACAAATGGCAATAAAAAGAACGAAAACCATGTAAGCAAAAGTATTCTTTTCAAAAGACATAATGCCGGAATATGAAGAAAAGGCGGGGGGAACCCGCCTTTATACTATTTCCGGCTTTGCGCCCTTCGGAATGGGGCAAACATAGCCTGCGCTTGAAGCGCGCTCAAATTCGGCGCGGATGGGAGGCAGCAGCGCCGGGTCGTCTATAATGTCTATTGCGGCGGCGGCAAGCACCTTTGCGGCGGTGAGCATACCTTTATGCGCAATGCCTGTTGTTCCGGAGGAAACCATCTGCCATGAGTGGCCGGGGACCATGCTGGGCGCTGTGACGCAGTTTATCTGCCCGGTTGGGGTTTGCCAGCTTACGTCGCCCACGTCGGTAGAGCCCGGCAGCGTGACGGAGGAATGATACAGCGGCATAAGAAAATCGTTCAGCGCACGTTTGCCGCCATCAGTAGCCTTGTCAACGGTTTTGGCTATATTCTCATCGAACCTGGCGGCATAACCTGGCAAGCCTGCGGATTCATATGTATTCTTCAGCGCGGCAGCATAGGCCCATTCCTCTTCGGTATATTCGGGCAGGGCTACCTGAACAAAGTTTTTATACAATAGCTGCTCCATTGTTTTCAGCGGCAGGGGATTAGCCGTGCCGTCTATGAAGCGGGTGGAAAGCTGAGTTTCGGTCATAAGCGCTGCGCCCTGGGCTATCTTGTCAACGCGCGCTTCAAGCTTGACAGCATCCTGCACGGTGGCTTCGCGTATCATATAAAGCACCTTGGCCTTGGACTGCACAACGTTTGGCGATACTCCGCCCGCATCGGTAAAGGCATAATGTACGCTGGCATTCTTGCCCATATGCTCACGCAGGAACTGCACGCCTATGTTCATCAGTTCTGCTGCATCCAGCGCGCTGCGCCCCTGCTCCGGTGCGCCCGCCGCATGGGACGCTACACCGGAAAAGATGTATTCCTTTTGTATGCATGCCATGCTGCTACCGGTGACCACCTGATTTACGTCGTCGGGGTGCCATGTGAGCGCGGCGTCAAGCTTGGCCCATTCGTTTTCGCGGGCGAAAAACGCCTTCGCTGCGCCGCCCTCTTCACCTGGGCAGCCATAGAATATTACCGTGCCGCTCTTGCCTGTGGCTTTAAGATACTCCTTTATGGCTATTGCCGCGCCGAGCGCACCTGCGCCCAGCAGATTGTGCCCGCAGCCGTGCCCGTTCGGGTTGCCGGGGACGGGCTTTTCCACCGTTGCGCCGCCCTGCTGACTAAGGCCGGAGAGCGCATCGTATTCGGCAAGTATACCTATTACGGGATGGCCGCTGCCATATGTGCCGGTGACGGCAGTTTCTATTGAGCAAAGGCCATGCCGCACGCTGAAGCCTTCTTTTATAAGAAGCTGTTCATATAGCTTCTCCGAACCGTATTCCTGCAGCGAAAGCTCCGCCAAGCCCCATATTTCATCTGAAGCGGCGCAGAGCATGCCCGCCTTGGCATCGATAATATTCAAAGCATCGTTCTTATTCATATCCAACGACCCCCCTTCATAAATAAAAATACACCGCATAACGTGGCTGATAATGCGATTATAGTCCCGATTACGGCAAATGTAAATATATAAATTGAAATATTATGCAGGAAATGCGCATAATTATTTACGCGGCTTTTGAAGGGCTCACCATTTTCGTGCGGTGGAGGCGAAATACGGGACAAAATGGGGATAAACCCAAATGTATATATGCATGCAGTATACATTTTCTCAGGGGGCTTAAACAAGACATATATAATGGCCGTGAGCGACAACGCCGCAGTAACGATAGAGAACGGCTGCACATGGACGCTTAACGGCAACTGCACAATATCGAGCCTTGCAAACAACTGCACAATCAATTTCAACGGCTATACCATAACACTTACAGACAGCACGGTGCTGAGCTGAGCGAAAAAGGCCGCAGGGGTTGCTTTTTGTGTGCGCATAGCGTATAATTAAAGCCGCTGGGAAACCGGCACAAAGTGAATAAATATCAGATGGGCTTTGCCGGAGCATTTCCGGCGGCGGAATGGGGTGAGATGCCCCGCGAGTCGGTCACTGTGATACCGTAAAAGGTTAAGTCAGATACGCTTTAAGCCCAATGGTTCCTGCCGTCACCGGGAAGCTGCTTTTTTTGATGCATTATGCTCTTTTGATATATTGTATCTGTGCGGCTCCGGCTGCACAGATTTTTTGTTTGCGGCGCGGTGGGCAGATATTACGAAAGATGCCGAAAAACTTGAATTGAGTGTGAAAGAGTGAGTACGGTATACATAATGATGCGGTTTGAATAGACAGCAAGCCTATCTCCTTGGCGGCTGGCCGCATAGTTAGTTACAACCGCCCTTCGTATTGTACCGGCGAAGGGCGGCCTCCTGATAAGCGGGCGAATATGCCTTTACATAAGCACAGTACAACCTCACAAAAAGCATGGCCGGCAGAGCAGCCGGCTTTTGCTTTTTATCCGCCCATAAAAAGTAAAAGTAAAGATAAAATGAGAAAATGTGATTTTTCTCATAAAAAAGTCCTTGAAATTTACTCGAAACAGGCTTACAATTGGAGCGCACTCTATGGACGAAAGGAATGGAAGAATAATATGGCAAGAAGATATGATAGAGAGGATGCCAAGAGAAGAATACTATCTGTATGCGTAAAGCTGTTTATTGAGAGGGGCTACGAAAAGACGACTACCGCCGAAATACTGGAAAAGGCGGACGTTACGAACGGCACGTTTTATAATATATTCAGCACGAAGAACGGCGTGCTGATAGAGCTGACAAACTTTGTATTCGGACATCAGTTTGAAATGGCGCGAAATGTTGTGGGCAAGGATGCGGATCCGGTGCTGCTTTACGCGGTTGAAACCGCAATACAGCTTACCATGACAGAACTGAGCAACAACATGAGGGAGCTTTACGTTGAATCATATTCATTCGCGGAAACTTCGGAATATATATATCAGCATACATCCACGGAATTGGCCAAGATGTTCGCCAAATATCTGCCGGACTATGAGGAGAGCGACTTTTACGAGCTGGAAATAGGTACGGCGGGCATAATGCGCGCATATATGGCGCGCCCGTGCGACAAGTATTTCAAGCTGGAAATGAAGCTTGAAAGATTCCTGAACATGGCGCTTTGCGCATACAAGGTGCCTGAAGAAGAGCGCAAGGCGGCGATAGAATACGTTGAATCGCTGGATATACGCGGCATTGCCAACGACGTTATGCAGCGGCTTTTCAAGATGCTTGCAGAGAAATATAACTTTACACTTGATTAGGCTTAAGCCCAAAATATGGCGCGGCGGCGTTCGCTTTACGGCGGACACCGCCGCTTTTATTTGCATAAAAGTAGAAAATGCAGCTCAGAATTGTAAAATTGCAGCTTAAAGGCAGGGATTTTATATTTTGTGTTGAAAAACAGCTAAAAGAGGTTATGCAGGAGGTGCGGCATGAAGGAAGAAATACTATCCGGTGCGCTCAGAATAAGGGCTGAAGAACTGGAAAAGCAGCTGCTGAGCCCATACGCAACGCTGTCCGTAAATACGCGCGGCAGGCAGTATCCGATGGAAAAATGCCCTATAAGAACGGAGTTTGTGCGCGACAGGGACAGGATAATACATTGCAAATCATTTCGCAGGCTGAAGCATAAAACACAGGTGTTCCTTTCGCCTGTTGGCGACCATTACCGCACGCGGCTGACGCACACGCTGGAGGTAAGCCAGATAGCGCGCACGATAGCGCGCGGACTTAGGCTGAACGAGGACCTGACAGAAGCAATAGCCATGGGGCACGACCTTGGGCACACTCCGTTCGGCCATGCGGGGGAGAAAGTGCTCAATTCGCTGGTAACCGGAGGATTCAGGCATAATGAACAAAGCCTTAGGGTAGTCGAAAAGCTTGAAAACGGGAAGGGGCTTAATCTTACGTTTGAGGTGCGCGATGGAATACTGAACCACCCGAGCGATTGCCGCGCGGCAACGCCGGAAGGGCGGATAGTAAGCCTGAGCGATAGAATAGCATATATAAACCACGACATTGACGATGCGGTACGCGCGGGTATATTGAACGAAAGCGATTTGCCCAAAAGCTGCGTGGAACTGCTGGGCGCATCGCACGGAGAAAGGATAAATACACTTATACTGGACACCATCGCAAACAGCTTCGACAGCGCGGAAATACGCATGAGCAGCGAAGTCTGGGATGAATTCAAAAGGCTGCGCGACTTTATGTTTGAAAGAGTGTATTTGAATAAAAACGCAAAGCACGAGGAAACCAAGGGCATGCACGTTATTACGGAGTTGTTCAAATATTATATGGAACACATTGACGAACTGCCGGAGGACTTTAAGAAAAACGTTGAGGAGGACGGCAAGGAGCGCGTTGCGGCGGACTGGATAGCCTGCATGAGCGACCGCTATGCCATATCCGATTACGAGAAAAAGTTCGTTCCGAAGGAATGGATGTGAAAATAAAAACAGGAGCAGGAAAAATGCCTTTTGAGGCGAAATATTATTTCGCAAAGAAAATGGGCGAATAAACAAGAAAGGGGCGATATTATGGCAGCATTTCCTGAGGAATGGCTGAATGAGCTTCTTTCAAAAACGGATATTGTGCGCATTGTTGGCGACTATGTTTCCCTTACGCCCAAAGGCGGAAGATTCTGGGGCTGTTGCCCGTTTCATAATGAAAAAACGCCAAGCTTCAGCGTAACGCCTGAGAAGCAGATGTATTACTGCTTTGGCTGTCATGCGGGCGGCGGGGTTATACATTTTGTTATGGAGGCGGAGCGTGTAAGCTATGTTGAGGCAGTAAAGCTGCTGGCGCAGCGCGCGGGCATGGAACTGCCGGACGAGGTGAACGATGCACGGTTGCGGGCAGAACGGGCATATAAGGAGAGGCTGTACAACGCATGCAAGGAAGCGGCAATTTTTTATAACAAAAAGCTGCTGAGCGCGGAAGGCAAAGCGGCGCAGGAATACCTGAAGCGGCGCGGCATAGGCGGAAAGATGGCAGTGCGCTTCGGCCTTGGCTATGCACCAGAGGGCTGGCACAACCTGATGGACTATCTTGAACAAAAGGGATACAGCCGGAAGGAAATGGTTGACGCCGGTCTTGCGATAGCATCAAAAAAAGACGGCGGGGCATACGACGCATACCGCGGAAGGCTTATTTATCCTATAATATCGGCCACGGGCAGGGTGATGGCATTCGGTGCGCGGACGATGAAGAAGGACGACGAGCCAAAGTATATAAACACAGGCGATACGCCCATATACAACAAACGTTATAACCTATATGCATTGAATATGCAGCGGGGTAAGCGCGTGGGCGAGCTGATAATGGTTGAAGGGTACATGGACGTGATAAGTCTGTTCGCTGCGGGGATAGAGAATGCAGTGGCATCGCTCGGCACAGCAATGACGCAGCAGCAGGCGCGGCTGATAAAGCGCTATGCTGACAAAATGTATTTGTGCTACGATGGTGACAGCGCCGGACAAGCCGCAACGCTGAGAGGACTCGACATACTGTCTGCCGAGGGGATAGACCCGAAGGTGATAGTTATTCCGGGCAACATGGACCCAGACGATTATGTCAGAAAGTTCGGAAAAAACGGGTTCCTTGAACTGCGGGACAGCGCGCTGGACGCGAACACATTCCGCCTGACAAATCTGGCGGGAAAATACGACCTGAAAACACCGGACGGGCGGGAAGAATTTGCTAAGAAGGCATGTGCGTTCGTTGGATCGCTCCAGCCGGTGGAACGCGAGCGGCACATAGCCTTTATATCTAAACGGACTGGGCTTAGCGAAGCGGTGGTGAAAGCGCAATGCGGCCTGTTCGCAGCGGGAATTGAGAATATGCCTGCCAAAAGCAGGAATACTATGGGCAAAGCGCGAAAAGAGGCGGAGAACGAATGGGACAGCGCAGAGCTGACAATATTGAGCCTGATGCTGATGGACGCGGATACGGCGACATATACCGCAGCGGCAATGATGGAAAGCGGAGTTGAACTGCAAAACGAAGCGATAAGATCTGCGGCAGAGGAGTTGCTGATAAAGCATGCGGGCGGCGAAAATACGAGCACAGCCGTGATGATAAGCGAGCTGGAGCCGATGCAGGCGGAAGCAGTAAGCGCGGCGGAAGCGCAGGCGGAGAAGATAAAGGGAGACGTCAGGCAGATTGCCGACGACTGCGTGAAGCGAATGCTTAAAGCGAAGTTGAGCGCAGAGTTGGAGGACGAATTCGCCAAGGCGAGCGGGCTTGAGGGCGAAGAGAGAAAACAGAGCCTTAACAAGGCGAACGAAATAGCAAAAAAGCTGAAGCTTTTAAGATAGTTTGAACACAAATTTTGCAAAGGGGTGGCTGGTTTTGGAAGCAAAGGAACCAAAGAAGAACAAAATCGATGAACTGATCGAGCATGGTAAAGCGAAGGGCGTACTGACCTATAAGGAGGTTATGGACGCGCTGAACGAAACGGACATGGACAGCGACCAGATAGAGAAGCTGTATGATAAGTTCGAATCCATGAACATTGACGTGGTCGATGAAGAATTGGAAGTGCCTGAAAACATAAACGAGGAAATAGCTGAGATTGAAAACGATGCTTCTCTTGGCGAAGGCATATCCATTGACGATCCGGTAAGAATGTATCTGAAGGAGATAGGCAAGGTTCCGCTGCTGAGCGCAACGGAAGAAATAGAACTGGCCAAGCGCATGGCAGATGGCGACCAAGAAGCGAAGAAAAAGCTTGCCGAGGCTAACCTGAGGCTTGTTGTCAGCGTTGCGAAGCGCTACGTAGGGCGCGGTATGCTGTTCCTTGACCTTATTCAGGAAGGCAATTTGGGCCTTATAAAGGCAGTTGAAAAATTTGACTACAGAAAGGGCTACAAATTTTCAACCTACGCAACATGGTGGATACGCCAGGCCATAACCAGAGCCATAGCCGATCAGGCGCGCACGATAAGGATACCCGTACATATGGTGGAAACCATAAACAAGCTTATCCGCGTGAACCGCCAGCTTTTGCAGGAATACGGCCGCGAACCGAGGCCGGACGAAATAGCCGCGGAAATGGGCATATCCGAAGAAAAGGTTCGCGAGATAATAAAGGTTGCGCAGGAGCCGGTTTCCCTTGAAACCCCTATCGGTGAGGAAGAGGACAGCCACCTTGGCGATTTTATAGCGGACGACGTTACCCCTGCGCCCGCGGACGTTGCGGCTTTTACGCTGCTTAAAGAACAGCTTATGGAAGTGCTGGATTCCCTTACCCCGAGGGAGAAGAAGGTGCTTAGGTTGCGCTTTGGCTTGGACGACGGCAAGGCAAGAACGCTTGAAGAAGTGGGCAAGGAATTTAACGTTACGCGTGAGCGCATACGCCAGATAGAGGCGAAGGCGCTGAGAAAGCTGAGGCATCCTTCCCGCAGCAAGAAACTGAAGGATTTCCTTGATTAAGTGAATAAGGGACTGCGCCGGTAAATACTGCCGGCGCGGTTTTTATAGGGAGAAGAAATGGAAAAAATATACTTTGCAAAGGTTAAACCGGGCGGACGCATACCGTCAAAACGTGATGAGGATGCGGGGTATGACATATACGGGCTGATAGACGAAGCATATATTGTGCTTGCCCCGCATGAAACGCGCGCCATACCGACGGGCATAGCATCGGCATGCTCGGAAGAATATTATTTTCAGCTGCATGAGCGTGGCTCGACGGGCACAAGAGGAATATCCCAACGCTGCGGAGTGATAGACAGCGGGTATCGCGGGGAGTGGTTCTTACCAATAACAAATTTGAATGCAAAACCGCTATGCCTGAAAGCACCGGGGACGGAACTGCCGAAGAGTATTATTGACGGCGAGTATATTATTTACGACCTCACGAAAGCGCTGGCGCAGGCAGTGCTGCTTCCTGTGCCGAGGACGCAAGTGCATGAACTGAGCTACGAAGAACTGTGCAACATGAAGTCCGAACGGATGGACGGCAAAATGGGCAGCAGTGAAAAGTAGGCACGGTGAAGTGCTGATGAGAATAGTATATATTATTTGTTGACAGGGGGAGGCGATGATGTTATAATATGCAGGTCGCCAATAGGGGCATGATGTAATGGTAACATAGCGGTCTCCAAAACCGTTCTTGAGAGTTCGAGTCTTTCTGCCCCTGCCATTAACGGGAGAGTTAATACTCTCCCGTTTTTGTATCTGAAGAAAAGGAGGGGATAGAATGAGCAATGGGACAGAATCTTTATTCTGGAATGAATCATGGAGGGGCGCGGATAAGCAGCGAATCGAAAAATATATAGGAGATTTTGATTTTAAGCCTGATGCTATTATCGGGGAGATGAGTTTGTCGAAAGCGAAAAAAGTATGCGATGCCGGATGCGGGTGCGGAGTATATGCACTAAAACTGGCTATGAATGGGTTTAATGTAAGCGGATTTGATATTTCGGGTGATGCGATAGATATAGCAAGAAAACTGGCTGCGGATGCGAAGGTGGCAGCGGAGTTTACGACAGCAAGCGTAACGGCAACGGAATATGAAGATGGTTATTTTGATGCAGTTGTTTGCAGAGATGTTATAGACCACATGAAAAAAGCAGAAGGCAAAGCGGCGGTTAAGGAGTTGCTGCGCATAACCAAACAAGGAGGAATAGTCTATATAACACTGGATGGAACAGATGAGGAATATGAAAATGAACCGCACATAATAAATGAGGACGGAGATTATATGTTTACAGACGGGAAATGGAAAGGCATGGTGTTCCATCCGTATAACGAACACGAAGTTAAGGAACTCGACTCACAAGGAGCGACGTTTATGACAGAAAAGATAGGGGATGGCATGAGAGTAAAGATAATCAAGAGGAAAGATTAGCGTGTCGGCAGCACGCTGCGGGGATATATACCGAAAAATAAAACTCTAAAAAAGCCAGTAAATCGGACGATTCTGAGCGTATTGCAGAGCGGTTCAAAAAATTTGTCAAACTTTTTTGCAAAAAAGCGTTGACAATATTCGGGTCGTTTGGTATTATAGTCAAGCGCGCTGGGGAAACGGACAAGAGAGACCGGAAGAAC
>OHOZ01000221.1_pt1 | contig 37655 bp, 27 predicted proteins | sample 1569931 | NCBI WGS metagenome assembly OHOZ01 (sample SAMEA3879572, study PRJEB24766) | human gut metagenome | biome: human-associated habitat; feature: feces | place: USA | collected 1985/1987
GATGAAGTTTACGGCGATATTGAAATTGATTATGATGAACTTGACGAAGGCGTCCTGCTCAAATCCGACGGCATCCCCACCTATCACTTTGCCCACGCCGTGGACGACCACCTCATGCGCACAACCCATGTCGTCCGGGGCGACGAATGGCTGCCCAGCCTGCCCTTCCACATTCAGCTGTTCAAGGCGCTGGGCTTCAAGCTGCCGAAGTACGTCCACATCGGCCCCCTGATGAAGATGGACGGCACCTCCAAGCGCAAGCTCTCCAAGCGCAAGGACCCGGAGCTGGCGCTGACCTACTACAAGGCGGCGGGCTTCCCGGTGCAGGCGGTGTATGAATACATCATGACGCTGCTGAACTCCAACTATGAGGACTGGCGCAAGGCCAACCCCACCGCGCCCTCCGACGATTTCAAATTCTCCTGCAAGAAGCTCAACCCCGCCGGTGCGCTCTTTGATTACGCCAAGCTCTGCGACGTGTCGAAAAACGAGATCGCCCGCATGGATGCCGAAACGGTCTACGCACTTGTGCTGGAATATGCGCAGGAATTCGAGCCGGACTTCGCCCGTGCGCTGGAAAGCGATCCGGACTATGCAAAGCGCATCCTTGCCATCGGCCGCGGCGGGAAGAAGCCGCGCAAGGATCTGGCCACATGGCAGGACGTCAAGCCGTACATGGGCTTCTTCTATGACGAGTTCTTCACCTCCGAGGGCTTCCCGGCGCAGTTTGACCATGCGGTCATCCGCGAGGCGCTGGAAAAGTTCCTCGCCGTCTACGACCCCGCGGACGATTCTGCCGTCTGGTTCGAAAAGGTCAAGGCGATCACCGCGGAGATCGGCTTTGCCGCCGACATGAAGGCCTATAAGGCAGACCCCGCGGCCTTCCCCGGCTCCGTCGCAGACGTTTCCGCCTTCCTGCGCATCGCCGTGACGGGCAAGAGCAACTCGCCCGACCTCTACACCGTGATGCAGATCCTGGGCTGCGACCGCACCCGTGCGCGCATCCGCGCCGCCATCGAGGCGCTGTAAAATGCAGCCGCACGTCCTTGACCTGACAAACGACCCCCGCCGGGCGCACTTTGCCTATTTCCGCACGATGGCCAACCCCTATCTCTCCGTTACGGCAAACTGCGACATCACTGCCCTGCGGGAGAAAACCGCGCGGGAATCGCTGCCCTTTTTCCTGTCGCTTCTTCACTGCGCGATCGGCGCGGCCAATGCCGTGCCGGAACTGCGCCGCCGCATCCGTGGGGAGGACGCGGTGGAATACGACCGCTGCGACAGCTCGCACACCGTCTCTCTGCCGGACGGGAGCTATTGCTACTGCCGGCTGGACTGCGCGAAGCCCTTTGCGGAATTTCTGCCCTACGCGCAGGCGGAGGTGGAACGCGTCAAGGCCGCGCCGGACATCGACGACGGGGAGGACGGCGACAGCCTGTTCTTTGTTTCCAGCCTGCCATGGATCTCCTTCACGGGTCTGAGCCTGCCCACGCCGTCTCCGGCGGACAGCAACCCGCGCATCACCTCCGGAAAGTTCTTTCCGCAGGAGGGGCGCATCCTGCTGCCTGTCAATCTGACCGTGCATCACGCCCTTGTGGACGGCCTGCACGCCGCACGGTTCTTTGCAGAGCTGGAGCGCCGCTGCGCGGAATTCTGACTCTATCCTTTCGTAGATTATTTGAGCGCCGCCGGGAAACCGGCGGCGCTTTTACGCGGCGCTTTTGCATTTTGCACAACGCGCTGGCCCTTTGCTGCTGCTTCGTATATATATTCTACAAATAGCGAAAATTATGAATAAATATTCTAAAATACCCTTGACATTTCTGCTTCGCAGTGGTAGAGTATGCATCATCAAAGGAACGACAAACGGGAGGCCGGCTTCCTCCCGTCACACGAAAAAACGGAAAGGATGTTCAAAATGAAAAAGAAAAACTGGATTGCGCTGCTTCTGGCGCTGGTTATGATGTTCGCTCTTGCCGCCTGCGGCGCTAAGGAAACGCCCAGCGACGTGCCGGAGTCCGCCAACGCACTGGAAAAGATCAAGTCCGAAGGTGTTCTCACTGTCACGCTCAGCCCGGACTTCTCCCCGATGGAGTTCATCGACTCCTCCAAGCAGGGGCAGGAGCAGTACGTCGGCTTTGACGTAACGCTGGCCAAATACATTGCCGAATCCCTCGGCGTAAAGCTGGTGATCGAGCCCATGAGCTTCGATGCCTGCCAGTCGGCCGTCTATACCGGCAGCGTGCCGATGTCCATCTCCGGCTACTCCTGGACGGAGGATCGCGCGCAGAACTATGAGCTGTCCGATTACTACTACGCCGGCGAAAACGAGACCGAGCAGGTTCTGCTCATCCGGAAGGACGACGCGGCCAAGTACACCAATCCGGAGGATTTCGACGGTCAGGATGTCGGGGCGCAGAACGCCTCGCTCCAGATGCAGCTTGTCACCGACCAGCTCAGCAAGGCGAACCCCATCACCATCGGCGATATCAGCGTCGGCGTGATGGAGCTGAAGTCCGGCAACATCGAGGCGCTGGCCGTTGCCAAAGGCAATGGAGAAATGATCGTCGATGCCAACCCCGATCTGGTCAAGTGCAGCTGGCAGTTTGCCGTGGAAGAAAAGTACGAGGCGAACCTCATCATCATGGCCAAGGGCGAAACCGAGCTGCTGGCCGCCGTCAACGAGGCGCTGGCAAAGGCGAAGGCCGAAGGCCTGTACGCCAAGTGGTACGAGGAGGCCGTAGAGCTTGGCAAGTCCGAGAACGCAAAGGAACTGACGCTGGATTAAAAAACATGGCTGCTGCGCCGGATACCCCACCGTATCCGGCACAGCGCTGTCGGACGGAGTGTGGAACGAATGAAATTTATTGACTTTGAAAAACTGGCCGCCATGTTCCTGAAATACTGGGACAGATTCCTCCTCACAGGTGTGGGGTATACCCTCTCCCTCGCTGCCATCACGGTCGGCATCGGCACGATCTTCGCGGCGCTGCTTGCGCTGATGAAAATGTCCAAGATCCCGCCGTTTCGCTGGCTTTCCAGCATCTATATTGAGATCATCCGCGGCACACCTATGCTCTTGCAGCTCTATTTCTTCTATTTCGGTCTGCCCATGCTGATCCCCGCGTTGCAAAAGCAGAAATATGTCTGCGTTGCCATCGCCCTGATCTGCAACAGCGCCGCCTATGTTTCCGAGGTCATCCGCTCCGGCATTCAGGCCGTCGATCCCGGCCAGCGCGAGGCCGCGCTGAGCCTTGGCTTCAGCGAAACCAAAGCCATGTGGTTCGTCGTCGTGCCGCAGGCCATCAAGAACATCCTGCCCGCCCTCGGCAACGAATTCATCATGATCATCAAGGACACCTCGCTGGCCTCGACCTTCTTCATCGGCGATCTGATGACGCAGTATCTGCTCATCAAGGGCTCGACCACGCTGCCCATTGAGCCGCTGGTCATCGTGGGCGTGATCTACTTTATTATGACCTTCACCCTGAGCAAGGTGTTTGGACACTTTGAAAAGAAAATGCAGCGCAGCGACCGGCGCAGCGGCTCGTCCCGCCGCGCAAGACGCAGACAGGAGGCAGGAAGATGACGGAAAAGCTGATTGAAGTCAAGGACCTGAAAAAATACTATAACGGCGGCGAGGTCAAGGCGCTCGACGGGATCTCCGTGGACATCTGCAAGGGTGATGTCATTGCGGTTATCGGCCCGTCCGGCGGCGGCAAGAGCACCTTCCTGCGCAGCCTGAACCTGCTGGAAAAGCCGACCTCCGGTTCCATCCTCTTTGACGGCGTGGACATCACGGGAAAGAAGGTCGATCTTCCCCTGCACCGGCAGAAGATGGGCATGGTGTTCCAGCATTTCAATCTGTTCCCGCATAAGACCATTCTGCAAAACCTGACCATGGCACCGATCCGCATCAGGAAAATGCCCAAGGCCGAGGCAGAGGAAAAGGCCATGGCGCTTTTGCAGCGCGTCGGTCTTGCCGACCGCGCGGACGCCTACCCCGCGCAGCTTTCCGGCGGGCAGAAGCAGCGTGTCGCCATTGTGCGCGCGCTGGCGATGGAGCCGGAGGTCATGCTCTTTGACGAACCGACCAGCGCGCTCGACCCGGAAATGGTCGGCGAGGTGCTGGAAGTCATGCGGGAGCTGGCCGTAGGCGGCATGACGATGGTCGTCGTCACGCATGAAATGGGCTTTGCCCGCGAGGTCGGCAGCCGGGTGCTGTTCATCGACCACGGCAAACTCTGCGAGGAGGGCACGCCGGAAGAGATTTTTGACCATCCGAAGAGTCCAAGATTGCAGAGTTTTCTGGAAAAGGTGCTGTAAACATGACACAGAAGCAGGCGGCGCTGGCCGCAATCGAAGAAAAAAAGGATCTGATCTGCCACGTGGCGGACCGGATCTGGGAATATGCGGAGCTGTCGCTTCAGGAATTCCGTTCGGCGGCGCTCTACTGCGATGTGCTGCGGCAGGAGGGCTTTGCCGTCGAGCAGGGCATCTGCGGCATCGAAACGGCCTTTTCCGCCGCTTACGGCTCGGGGCGGCCCGTCATCGGGATTCTTGCCGAATATGACGCGCTGTCCGGTCTTTCGCAGGCAGGCGGGAGCGCCGTGCAGCAGGAGCTTGTCCCCGGCGGCACGGGTCACGGCTGCGGCCACAATCTTCTCGGCGCGGGCGCACTCGCGGCGGCGCTGGGCGTGAAGCACTATTTGCAGACCACCGGGAAGCCCGGCACGGTCGTGCTCTACGGCTGCCCCGGCGAGGAAGGCGGCGCGGCCAAGGCATTTATGGCGCGGGAGAATCTCTGGCGCGGTCTGGATGCGGCGCTGACATGGCACCCGGACGAGTGCAACGAGGTTGCGACCGGCTCCACCAACGCCTGTATTCAGGTGCAGTACACCTTTCACGGCGTCGCCGCGCACGCGGCCGGCTGCCCGGAGCGCGGGCGCAGCGCACTGGATGCGGTGGAGCTGATGAACACCGGCGTGCAGTATCTGCGCGAGCACATGGACAGCCGCGCCCGCATTCACTATGCCATTACGGATGCCGGCGGGCGCAGCCCGAACGTCGTGCAGGCGAAGGCCTCTGTTTTGTACATGGTGCGCTCCGACAAGGTCAAAAAGGCGCTGGAATTGCAGGCGCGCGTGGACAAGATCGCCGAGGGCGCCGCGCTGATGACGGAAACGACCTGCGAACGAAAATTCATCGACGGTCTGGCGGAAACCATCCCCAATCACGCGCTGGAGGCCGTCCTGTACCGGAACTTTGAGCAGACGGGCGTGCCCGCCTACACGCAGGCGGAGGCGGAATTTGCGGAAAAGATCGCCGCAAGCTATGATGCCGCCGGCCATCTCCCCGGCACGGGCAGCGAGGACAGCGCCTATGCCGCGCAGGTGCAGACACTTCTGCACGGCGGCGCAATGAACGACGTGCTGCTGCCGCTGTATCAGGGCGAGGCCTTCTGCCCCGGCTCGACCGACGTGGGCGATGTGAGCTGGGAGTGTCCGACGGCGCAGCTGCACGTGGCGGCATGGCCGAACGGCTGCCCCGGCCACAGCTGGCAGAATGTGTCCTGCGCGAAATCCGACACCGGCCGCAAGGCTGCGCTCTATGCGGGCAAGGTGCTCTGCGGCGCGGCGATCGACCTCATGGAATCGCCGGAGCTTTTACAGGCGGCGCAGGCGGAATTCCACCGGCGCACGGCCGCGGGCTATAGCTGTCCCATCCCGCCGGACGCCGTTCCGACCATCGCGGATTAAAAAAACGATCACGCCTCCGGTTTTTCAGAGGCGTGATCGTTTTTTATCTTTCGTAGAGCTTCGTCATGCGGGCGATCCGCGCGGCAAGCTCGTCCGTGAGCTGAGCGGCGTCCACGCGCCAGCTCCAGTTCTTCGTGCTGAGGGTGCCGGGCTCGTTCATTCTCGCTTCCGCGCCCAGCTCCAGATAGTCCTGCATCTGGGCGATGAAGGTGTCCGCAACGCTGGCCATGCCTGCGCGCAGGATGCCCCAGACGCATTCGGAGCGGTCGTGCAGGCCGAGATATTCCAGCGCATAATCCACGACCTCCGGGGAGGTGCCATCCATCCACTGCACCAGCGTTTCGTTGTCATGCGTGCCGCTGTAGCAGATGCAGTTCTCGGTGTAGCGGTGCGGCAGATAGTTGCTCGGCTCGCGCGGGTCGAAGGCGAATTCCAGCACCTTCATGCCGGGATAGCCGGACGCCTTCTGAAGCGCAATGACCTCCGGCGTCAGGAAACCGAGATCCTCCGCAATGAGGTGCAGCTCCGGGAAGGTGCGGTGCACCGCGTCAATGAAGTCCGTGCCCGGCCCCTTGACCCATTGGCCGCGGCGGGCGTTTTTGTCGCCGTAGGGTACGGCCCAGTAGCTTTCCAGCCCGCGGAAATGGTCGATGCGGATCACGTCGAAGAGCTTTCCGGCCGCGGCGATGCGCTGCATCCACCATGCGTAGCCGTCCTCGCGCATCCGATCCCAGTTGTACAGGGGGTTGCCCCAGAGCTGGCCGTCCTCGCTGAAATAATCTGGCGGGACGCCCGCAACGCCGGTGGGCAGGCCGCCCTCGTCGAGCTGGAACAGATGGGGATTGGCCCACACGTCGCAGGAATCATAGGGGACATAGATGGGCAGGTCGCCGATGATGCGGATACCAAGGCCGTGGACATAGTCGCGCAGGCGGTTCCACTGGCGGTAAAAAAGGAATTGCAGATAAATGAAGAAATTGGTGTCCTCGGCCAGCACGGTCGCATAGGTGTCCGCCGCGCCGGGACGGCGCAGACGGATCTCCTCCGGCCAGTGCTCCCAGGACTGCATCCCGTTGCTGCGCTTGAGCGCCATATAAAGGGCGTATTCCTCCACCCACGGATTCGCATCGCGGAATTCCCGGATGGCATCCTCGTCGCGGTCGCGGCCGCGCACATAGGCATGATAGAGCAGATCAAAGCGGACGGAATACTGGAAGCCATAGTCCACACGTCCGGTGTCCGCGCCCCAGTTGATGGCGTCGATCTCTTCTCTGGTCAGCAAGCCGTCCTCGACGAGAAGATCAAGGTCGATAAAATAGGGGTTGCCCGCACAGGTGCTGAAGCTCTGATAGGGGCTGTCGCCGTAGCTGGTCGGCCCAATGGGCAGGATCTGCCAGTAGCGCTGGCCGGCCTTGTGAAGAAAATCGGCAAAATCATAGGCTGCTTTGCCGAGCGTGCCGATGCCGTAGGGCGAGGGCAGGGAGGAAATGTGCATTAAAATTCCGGAACTTCTCATAGCGTATCACTTTCTGTAGTGGTTTCTGTTCTCTGCCGCGGCAGGCTTGCGACACTCTCCCCCTCACACAGGGAGAAGGAAATGATCTCATGCCGGGCGGGGGTATGCTTTTCAATATGGTCGAGCAGCAGGCGCACGCCGCGGTCCGCGATGCGCACGACCGATTGCTGGATGGTCGTGAGCTTGGGGGTGTAGTAGCTGCACATATCCAGACCGTCGAAGCCAACAACGGAGATGTCCTCCGGCACACGCAGGCCGCGGTCGTGCAGTGCGCAGATGGCGCCGAAGGCCATAATGTCCGACATGGCAAAGATCGCCGTGAGCGGCGGATGCTGCATCAGGCGCAGCGCGGCGGTGTAGCCGTCTTTGAGGGTGTAGCGCGCGGTGGCGCAGTGCGCTTCCGGCAGGGAAAGCCCATGCCGCGCGGCGGCGCGCAGGCAGCCCTCCCAGCGCAGGCGCGACGGACCGGAGCAGCTCCGGTCGCCGGAGATGATGCCGATGTCGCGGTGTCCGTTTGCGATCAGGTGATCCATCACGCACTCCGCGGCAGAAACGTCGTCCGTCGACACGGAGGAAAGATTCGGCATATGCAGGGAGGAAACGTCGGTCGTCAGCACCACGCCGGGGAGCTGTATCTGTCCGTAGCTTCTCTCATACAGCCGTGCGTCGCCGCCGAGGAACAAAAGTCCCTCCGGCTTTTTCTCGCGGCTGAGCTGCAAAGCCTTCACGACCGGGTCGGCATTCTCATCCACGTAATCCACCGTCAGCGGATAGCGCGTCTGCGACAGTGCCTGCTGGATGCGCTCGATCATTCTGGAAAACAGCTCGTTTGAGGTACCGGTCACCACCGCGAGGATGCCCTCGCCGTAGGACTGCTTCAGATTTTTCGCGTTTTTGTTCCGCTCAAAGCCGAAGCGCTCCACCGCGGCGAGAATTTCGATCCGCGCCTTTTCGCTGACATTCGGATGGTTGTTGAGCACGCGGGAGATCGTGCCGACGGAGTAACCCGTTTCGTGGGCAAGATCCTTGATGGTCATGGAACTCAGCCCTTCACTGCGCCGGCAGCAACGCCCTTGATGATATATTTCTGGCAAAGCAGATAAACGATGATGATCGGCAGGATGCTCAGCATGATGACTGCCATCGTCGCGCCGAGGTCGACCGTGCCGTAGCTGCCCTTGAGGTACTGCACGTGGATGGGAATGGTACGGTACTCGGTGATATCCAGCACCAGATACGGCAGCAGATAGTCGTTCCACAGCCACATGAGCTCCAGAATACCGACCGAGATCAGGCTCGGCTTGAGCATGGGGAGAACCACGCTGAAGAAGGTACGCACGGGGCCGCAGCCGTCAATGGCCGCTGCCTCCTCGATCTCCTGCGGCAGGCTCTTGACAAAGCCGGTGAACATGAAGATCGCAAGACCGGCACCGAAGCCGAGGTAAACCACGGGGATGGTCCACGGGGTGTTCAGATGGAAGGTCTTTGCCGTGTTCGTCAGGGTGAACATGACCATCTGGAAAGGGACGATCATGGAGAACAGGCACAGGTAGTAGAAGAATCTGGAGAATTTGCTCCGCACGCGGACGATGTACCATGCGGCCATGGAACAGCACACAAGGATCAGGATGGTGGACACCACCGAGATGAAGAGGCTGTAGACCGCGGACTTCAGGAAGGGGTAATTACCGAAGGTCATGCCCGTGACGTAGTTGTCCGTTCCGGCAAAGGTCTCCGAATCCGGCAGCGCAAAGACGTCCAGGGAAATACCGCTGTTTGTCTTGAAGGAGTTGATGGCGACCTCGATGATCGGCATGACCCATGCCAGACAGATGAGGATAAAGACGACCGTCAGGATGGTGCTGCCCAGAGAATACTGCTTGTGTTTGATTGCCTTGCGTTTCATTGCTGTACCTCCTTCCGGCTCGTCGCCTTCTGCTGGATGATCGCGAGCACCGCAACCAGGAGGAAGAAGATGACAGCCTTTGCCTGTGCCACACCGTGGTAGTTTTTGCCGATGTTGTAAGTGGAATAAATGTTCAGTGCCAGCAGCTCGGTGGCGTTGATCTTGCCGCCCTCGACGAGCATACTCGGCATACCGCCGGTCAGCGCGAGGTTCTGGTCAAAGAGCTTGAAGCCGTTGGTCAGCGTCAGGAAGGTGCAGGTCGCGATGGACGGCATAACGTTCGGAATGATGACCTTGAAGAGCGTCTGGCGGCCGTTTGCGCCGTCGATGCGCGCCGCCTCCAGCATATCCTCCGATACCGCCTGCAGGCCAGCAATGTAGATGATCATCATGTAGCCGATCTGCTGCCACGCAACCAGAATGATCAGACCCCAGAAGCCGTAGGTCGCATTGGCGGTCAGGTAGGTGGCGTAGCGGCGGAGGATTCCGTCGAAGATCATGCTCCACACATAGCCCAGCACGACGCCGCCGATCAGGTTCGGCATGAAGAACACCGTGCGGAACAGGTTTGCGCCGCGCATCTTCTGCGTCAGCGCGTAGGCAATGGCAAAGGCGATTACATTGATCAGGATGATGGTCACGACGGCAAAGGCGGCCGTGTTCTTGAATGCGTTGCGGAAGCCGACGTCGCTCCAGATCTTGACATAGTTCTGGATACCGATCCATTTGGCGTCAGACGGCGTGACGAAATTGCAGCAGGACAGGTAAATGCCCTGAATAAACGGCCACACAAAGCCGATGCAGAAAGCGGCGAACACCGGCAGAATAAACAGCGGTGCCCAACGCTTGATCGGTCTGCGCAGCAGCGGCCCGTTCATACCAACCGCAGATGCTTTCTTTTTCATTTGGGGTTCCTCTCTTTCCGTTCCGCTTATGCGCTTTCTTGATGGAACACCCTCGCCTCCATCAGGAAAGGGCACAAACGATTTCTATGCAAAAGGGGGCGGGCTGATGCCCGCCCCCAGAGTGATCTATTGGGTTTTGCGAATTAGCCGTTGACAACGGTGTACTCGTATGCCCAGCCGTCGACGAATGCCTTCTCGACCTCGCTCCAGTCACCGGAGCCGGCGGAGTAAGCAGTCAGAGCGGTAACAACGGTAGCTCTCCAGGCATCAACGTTCGGCGTGTAGTTGAACGCCCAGGAAATCGGGGTCTTACCATCAGCCAGCAGAGCGTTGCCGTCGTTGACGAACTTGTTGTCGGAAGCGGGGCAGTTCTTGAAGGGAACAGCGCCGAGCTGCTCGACATAAACCTTGGAAGCGTCGGGATCGGTAACCAGCCAAACGAGGAAGTCGATGGAGGCCTTCTGATCTTCTTCGGAAGCCTTCGCATTGACGGCCCAGCGGTTCTCGGTGCCGGAGCACAGAGCTGCCTTGGCGTCGTCGTCCGCGCCGCAGTAGATGGGGATCATCTGCAGGTCGTCGGGGTTCATCTTGAAGTTGCCGTCAGCGCTGGTCAGGTTGGAGAATTCCCAAGTGCCGTTCTGGAAGAAGACAGCCTTGCCGGTGCCGAATTCCGCACGGGACTCGTCGCCAGTCTTGGTAGACAGCTCGGACGGAGCGCAGGTGGAGTTGTTGATGTACAGATCCCAAACGTTCTTGAAGAGGTTCAGGTACTTGCCGGTGATGGTGGGAACGTTGTCCACGATGCCCTCATAGTGCAGGGGCAGGGCTGCGAGGTGGCCGGAGAATCTCCAGGAAGAGGAGCTTTCCAGACCTGCGGAGGAGAAGGCGTCGAAGCCCAGCTCGGAAGCACGGGCGTGGATGTCTTCCGCGACCTTCTTCAGAGACGCGAAGTCCTTGATGTCCTCAACCTTGTAGCCGGCCTTTTCCAGCAGAGCCTTGTTGACGATGATGCCGAAGGACTCGTAGCAGTTGCCGATGGCCTTCAGCTTGCCCTCTGCATTGTAGAGGTTGAAGGCGTCGGTGTTGAGCTCCTTGGCGATGGCGCTGTCGGTCAGATCCAGTGCGTATTCGTCCCAGTCGTTCAGAGCGGCGGTGTTGCCGATGTTGAAGACGGTGACGTCGCCGATGTTGGCAGTCAGGGTGTTGTTGTAGTCGCCGGAAGCAGCGGTAACGACCTTAACTTCGACACCGGTCTTCTCGGTGTAGGTCGCAGCCAGCTTGGTCAGGGCTTCGTCGAACTCCGGCTTGAAGTTCAGGTAGTAAACGGAACCCTTCGCGGTATCGTTGTTGTTTTCGGACGGGGTGGACTCGGAAGAGGGCTCGCCGGAATTATCGGGCGTAGTGGGCTCTTCGTTGCCCTTGCAGCCGGCGAACAGGCAGGTGATCATTGCCAGAGCCAGAAGCAGTGCAAACAGTTTTTTCATTTTCTTTCCTCCTAAGTAATTTTGCTGGATTCTTTGATTGTTACAGACGGTTTGGAAACGTTTCCAAATCTGTAATTACAGTATAGCTTCTCTCGACTGTATTTGCAAGCACTTTTCGTTCGAAATTGAAAACTTCGTATAAATTGTATAAATTATCTTTCAAAATTTGTGCATCTTTCACAAAGCCACCTTCCGCAAAAACCGGCATACCGAGCCGCACCGGAACATACGCTTGTACCACAAACAATGGAGGGGCTGATATTATGTGGAAACGATGCTTTGCCGGGCTGCTGGCGCTGGCGCTGCTGCTCGTCTGCCTGCCCGCAGCGTCCGCTGCGGGGCCGGAGATCGCCGCGCCTTCCGCCATTCTGATCGACGCGGCGACCGGCACGGTACTCTACGAGAAAAACGCGAACGAACGGCTGCGCCCGGCATCTGTGACGAAGGTCATGACCCTGCTTCTGGTGATGGAGGCGCTGGACTCCGGCCGCATCGGCTGGGACGACATGGTCATCACCTCCGACGCCGCGGCAGGCAAGGGCGGCAGCCAGGTCTATCTGGAGCCGGGCGAACAGATGAGCATGGACGAGATGCTCAAGTCCGTGGTCGTCAGCTCGGCCAATGACTGCGCCACGGCGCTGGCGGAGCACGTTTCCGGCAGTGAGCCGGCCTTTGTCGAGCGGATGAACCAGCGCGCCGCCGAGCTCGGCCTGACGGACACGCATTTTGTCAACTGCACCGGGCTGGACGACGCGGCAGACGCCGCGGAGCACCTGACCACGGCGCACGATCTGGCCGTGATCTCCCGTGAGCTTCTGAAGCACGAGGCGATCAAAAAGTACACGACGATCTGGATGGACACCGTGCGCGGCGGCCGCTTCGGTCTGGCGAACACCAACAAGCTCGTCCGCTTCTACGAGGGTACGACCGGCCTGAAAACCGGCTACACCTCCGCTGCGGGGCACTGTCTGGCGGCTTCGGCCAAGCGCGACGGCATCGAGCTGATCGCGGTCGTGCTGCACTGCAAGAGCTCCGCCGACCGCTTCGAGTCGGCCAAGGCGCTGCTGAACTACGGCTTTGCAAACTACGCGCTGGTTTCCGCCGAGCCGCCGGAGGCGTTGCCCTCCGTCCGGGTACGGCTGGGGCGGGTGAACACCATCCAGCCGGTCTTGCAGGAGTCCGCGCCCATTCTGATCGAAAAAGGAATGCAGGCTGGGATCACGAAAACCGTCGCGCTGGAGGCGGAGATCGAAGCACCGGTGCAGGCCGGACAGGAGCTGGGCAGAATGATGATCGCCACCGACGGGAAGGTGCTGGCCGAGATCCCCATCATCGCGCCGGAAACGGTGGAAAAGCTGACCTGGTGGGAGCTGACCGCGCGTCTGCTGCGCCGCATCTGCATGGGCGAGGCGTGAAAACAGGGTGCTGCTAACGCCACAGCCCGGTAAGGCGATAATTTCAAAACACTGAAAAATGGCATTTGCAAAGGCGAGCAATAAGGTTCTGACTTAAAAGGTCGGAGCCTTATTGTTATCTATACGAAGATGCCGGGCGATTTCTTGCAAAGGACACTTTTATCCCTGAACTGAATCGCATTTATGCAGGAGGTGCGAAACAGAATGCCATCGGTCATCCCGTCCATTATATGATTCAGACAGATGACCGCGAGACACGAAAAGGGATGTACCGGATCCTTCTGCAAGCGTTATATGCCAATAACAGGCTGCATAGTAAACGCTATTGTTTTCTGGATTTCAGCCCCGGCGAAAGCTTTTCGTGCATGATTTATGATTGCTTATATAAAAGCGCCGTTGGTGGAGCAGTTATTGTCAGGTACCTGGCGAACGATGACACGGAGGATGACTATGCAGACTGTGGCAGGGACACGATTGAAGCCCTTTGCGAGACCATGAAAAAATATCGCCATCAGGTTCTTACGGTGTTTTGCCTTCCGCGTGAATGTACCACATCGAAAGATATTTTTTATGAGAATCTCGGCAATACAAGTATTGTTGAATTCAAGGAGGAGTTTGTTTCCGGAGAATGTGCAAAAGAATTTCTTAAAGGGCTGGCAAAAGATCGTAAAATCCGAACAGACAAAAACTTGTTTGAAAGGCTTGAGGCCGAAAAAGGCTATCTTGCACCCGATCTTCACAACTTATTTGACGATTGGTATAACAATAAGCTCAAGACTGTGGTATATCCGCAGTATCGAGATGTTGTTACAGCCAAATGCGAGGTAATAAAAGCGGTGCCCAAAGGCTCGGCTTATGACGAATTGAGCCATATGATCGGTCTTGACGAAGCAAAGAAAATGATCAATCAGGCGCTGAACTATTATAAAGCCCAGAAGCTCTTTGCGGACAAAGGAATGAAAAACGATCACCCTGCAATGCATATGATTTTTACCGGCAATCCGGGAACGGCAAAAACTACCGTTGCAAGGCTTTTTGCGCGGATCATGAAGGAGAACAATCTTCTCTCGAAAGGGAATCTGATCGAGGTCGGACGCGGCGATCTGGTGGGTAAATATGTCGGATGGACAGCCCCAACGATTCAGAAAAAATTCAAAGAGGCACAAGGAAGTGTGCTGTTTATTGACGAAGCCTATTCTCTTGTTGATGACAGAGACGGTTCTTTCGGTGACGAGGCAATTAATACCATTGTCCAGGAGATGGAGAATCATCGCAACGATGTTGTTGTTATCTTTGCGGGCTATCCGGACAAGATGGAGAGCTTTCTTCAAAAGAATCCCGGACTCAGATCCAGAATTGCTTATCATGTTCCGTTCAGTGATTATGACACGGAATCGCTCTGTGAGATAGCAAAGCTTATTGCAAAGCAAAAAGGTCTGAAATTTACAAAAGAAGCATTTGAAAAACTTTACGGTCTGTTTGACGCCGCAAGAACCGGAAGCGATTTTGGCAACGGTCGCTTTGTCAGAAATGTAATCGAAAAGGCGAAGATGGCTCAGGCAACCCGATTGCTGACAATGGATTTCGATTCTGTCGGAAGCGAAGATATTACGACAATTACATCTGAGGATATCGAACTCCCGAAGGCAAGTACAAAGCCAAAAACAAAACAGATTGGCTTCTGCGCGTAATACTGCACGCGAACAATGACGTATTATGCGTCTGCTGCGAGGGAGAAAGGGGGACGCAGTGTTTGATTCTAAAAAAATTGACAATTGAACAATTCGGAAAAATCGAACATTTTGATGTCCTATTCCATGAACAGATTGCTGCAATTACCGTTCCTGATGCAGACGGTATTGCGAAAGCAATTGGGCTGGCTACGAACAACAAAAGCCTGATAGACTGTACGGAGGCATTTCCGCTTTCGGTGAATACACGAATCATCCTCAGGCTTGAAATTGCCGGCCATCTGTACGCAATTACCGCAAGAGGACAGCCTCATCGCAAGGAATGTGCTTATGAAGCAACCGACTGTAGAAACAATACTGCTGCCGACGTGTCTTTACTATTCAGAAATATGCAGCTATGCGAGGAGGAAGAAAGCCTTATCTATTATCGGTACGATCCGAAGAATGCATTTTCAAAACGGCTTCTTCATTACAAGGATTCGGAAAAATATTATGCTTTCGGGGATTTTCAAAAGAAAACGAATGGTTCGGGATTGACACAGACCTTTCGGATTTATCTCAAGGAGTTTATCCAAAAATACGAGTCCTGTGATTCCTTTGCGGATTCGTGTAAAACAGCGCTTCGCTCAGACGGCGGCTTTACCTGGCACTGCGCCGATGCGCCGGGTTCTATAACTGATTTGAATGAGCGGGATAAAAAGCTCTTTGATTATGCTTGCTTTATTGATGTCAATAAGTTCTGGAGCGGCTTTGAGGATATTCGCGATATATTCAATGAAAAAACGAGAGCTTAATAAGCACCTTTGTCTTGAAGGAAAAGGCCCGGAGCAAATTGCGAGGCTTCTGCAAAAGGAGAAGGTTCTTACCCCTACCGCATATTACTATTCGGTCGGTTCTTCTTCCGCCAATCGTCCTATGCCGAGCGATCCGTATTTATGGAAGGACAGCACCATTGACGCCATCTTGAGCAATCGAAAATACACCGGCTGTATGGTTAATCTGAAAACGACTACCGTCAGCTACAAGGTACACAAACTGATTCGCAAGCCGGAGGAGGAATGGAGCATCGTGCCGAACGCACAGGAAGCGATCATTGACGAAAATACTTGGCTCAGAGTGCAGGAGCTGCGCAAAAATAAGCGCCGCCCGACTGCGACGGGGAAAACAAGCCTGTTTTCCGGATTGGTTTTTTGTGCAGACTGCGGTTCAAAGCTCCACTTTTGTGCGGCTAAGAGTTTGAAAGCAAATCAGGAATTTTTTCGCTGTGCCAATTACAAGTCCGGTCGAGGAGAATGCACAATTCACTATATCCGGAATGTCGCGCTGGAACAAATCGTCTCAGTGGCGGTCAGCGATCTTGCAGATTTCGTTGCCTGTCACGAATCATTCTTTCTGCAAATGATTGGAAAGCAACAATCTGCGGGGAAAGATCAGAATATCCGATCTATCAAATCGGACATCGCTGCCAGAAAACACCGTATCGATGAAATCGACCGGCTGATTGCCAAACTCTATGAGGATAATTTTGCGGGCAAGCTATCTGACGAGCGTTATTCCCGTATGGCAGCAAAGTACGAAGAAGAGCAGGCAGAGCTACTGCAATCCGTCAGCACGAAGGAAAAAGAGCTGGCCGAACTCGAACGGGAGAGCGTGGATATTCGACTTTTGCTGGCAGGACTCAGGGAGTACTCCAGTATGGAAACACTTACGCCGGAGGTGGTCAATAAGATCATCAAGCGAATCGAGGTTCACAACAGTGAAATGTTGAACGGACATAAGCGGGTGGGCGTTGACATCCACTTTACCGGTGTCGGACTTGTAGGCCTTGCAACCATAAAGAAGATGCTTGCTATCGCAGAATCATCAAGGCCGTGATCTACCATAGAAAGAGAAAAGGCCGCAGCCTCCATAACAGAGGTTGCGACCAATCTCTCATAAGAAAATACATCCTTATGAACGGAAACGGTTATATTCAGGGGCTTTCGGCGTTTCTTATTTCCTGCTGTGTTTGGCTGCTTGCGAATGGCAGGCTTTGCATTTCGCGGCCAAGACCAATCACGTTCCTTGAAACGGATCACGCGGGCATATTTGCACTTCGGACAGAGCAACGGGGCTTCCTCCCGCACCGCATTCGGAGGTCAGAACAGATCCAGCATATTGTCCAGATAGATCTCCTCCCGGACACGCAGCTGATGCTCCGGTTTTGCCATATAATAGAGCAAAAATTCCAGAATCAGGGCACTGCCTAAGCCCCGGCCCTCGATTTTGAAATTGGAGAATCCCATTGGCAGATAGCACTTCTGAATGTCGGCGATGCTGACAAACCCCGGGTTTTCCATTGCTTTGGAAAAGCGATAGCCGCCCGCGGCGTCCGGCGCGGTGCAGCGGTGCTCTGTGCCGCGCTCGCCGAGATTCTTCCGGCTGACTGCCTCATAGCAGGCTTTTCTCTCCTTGCAGCCGAACCAGCAGCATTCATTGCAGAGAAATTCCACTTTGTCCTTCTGCTCCTGCGGCAGTGCTGCCAGCCGGTCCAGCGCATTGTTCAGGCGAAAATCCGGCACGACATACCGGAACTCCTCCCGCTCCAGCTCCTGTCGGAATTGCGCAAAGTCCGTCAGGACTTTGGTGGTGGAGGAAACAAAATAGAGCTCCGGATACGTTTTTTTCAAATAGTCCAGCAGCAGCTCGGAATGGACGATCACTCCGTTTTGCGGCGTCTCGGCAAACAAGCGGCAAAGCGCATTGCACCTTGGGTCGGAAAGATGCTCCTTGCGGAGCAGGGAGTTGCTGAAGGTCAGCCGTGCGGAGATCCCGTATTCCCGCATCAGCGCCAGAACCTCCCCGGCAGTCTGTGTGCCGCAGCCGACGCGCCCTCCGCCCCAGATACAGTCCGCCGGCGCGCCGTAGATGGAGCCAATGTCACACCAGTCATAAAAATATTCCCGGTGCGCACAGAACAGCGGCAGAAACACACGGTACAGCTCATGGAATTCAAACAGACCGGGCAGGTGATAGTGCGCGGTGGCCTTTTTTGCTTCGCTCATGGTAAAACATCCTCTTACGGTGCGTTCAAATCTTTCTTCGGAGAAATCTTATCATGATTCCGCCGGAATTACAATCAGGAATGACCGCTTGTGCCGTTTTTGAGCCGCTTGTGCCAAAACCCTTGCCGGGGGGACGGTAAAAGAATAGAATATAAACGAAAAAATATGCCTGCGGGGAGGGGCCTTATGAAGGTGATCTTATACGGAACGACGGCGGAGCGCGACGAGTTGACCGAGGCGCTGGCAGCGCTGCCGGATTGCAGCTATCGCAATATTCAGATCGCCGGTTATTCGGATTACGACGGCTTCATCGCAGGACTTGGAGAAAGCCCGCCGGAGTGTGTCGTGGTCACGATGAACGGCGCGGAGGGCATGGAGGGCGTGATCGCCGCGCGGGACCTGTGGAAGAATGTCCCGGTGATCTGGTTCTCCGACGACAACGGCTTTGGGGTGCAGTCCTACCGGCTCGGCTGCGCCTATTTCCATAAAAAACCCATTTCAGCCGGAATTTTATCTGCGGCGATCGCAAAATGCGTGTAAAGGAGAAAAGCAATGAACACAACAACCACACGGAAGCAGCGCGTTGTATCCATCCTGCTGGCGCTCATTCTGGTGCTTTCCATGCTGCCGGCATCGGTATTTGCGGAGGAAAACACCAATCAGGCGGCGGTCACGGCCGGCGGTACGACGACGGAGTTCGCCACCTATGCGCAGGCGGTCGCCTACGCAAATGCGCACAGCGGCAGCACGCTCCGGCTGCTGGCGGATATCAAAGTGCCGGACTATGAGGCTCCGGCGGATATGCCGTTTATCACAGGCAATGTCACGCTGGACCTGAACGGGAAGAGCATCAATTATGTCGATGTCGGCTCCGCCGGCCTTGATGAGGACGGCGAGGCGGTCAAGGGTCAGCCCGGCACGCTCACCGTGACCAGCAGCGGCAGCATTGAACTCCTCACCATGTACTACGGCGCGCTGACCCTGAACGGCGGCACGGTAAACGAGCTGAGGGCAGAGGACTTCGCCGCCACGGTGCATATCACCGGCGGCACGGTGGAAAACTTTGAGCTTTCTCTCCGATGGGATGATAAGGCCACTGCCGACATCTCCGGCGGTTCGGTGCAGAAGCTGGATCTGGGTACCGGCACGGTGAACATCACCGGCGGCAGCCACGGCTCGGAAACCGCACCTTGGGGGATAAACGGCGGTACGCTGAATATCAGCGGCGGCAGCTTTTCGAATCTGCGGCTTTTGGTCACCGGTGGTAAGATTAGCCTCACAGGCGGCGAATTCGAGTATATCTCCACCGATCCCCAGGTGCCCTCCAGCGAATATCAAAAGCTGACGATGGGCTCTTTGCTGGGCGACAACTGCGCATTTTACGGCAAAGACGGCAGTCTGGTCAGCGCCGACCTGCTGACGCTGGAAAACGTCAAGATCGTTGCCGACCACGAGCACACCTATCAGGACGGCAAGTGTACCGCCTGCGGCGCGCTGTGCAGGCACGACCGGGTGGAAACCGCCATGGGAAAATGCGAGATCTGCGGCGTCCAGCTGGAGGCGGAGGTAAGCTCTGAGGACTCAAGCCCGGTGTACTATACTTCCTTCATCCAGGCATGGGATGCCCTCCAGCCCAACCGGAAGGATCAGGTCACCGTTACGCTGCTTCGCCCGCGGTATGATCTGGGGAACACGGATCTGTATGTGAGCACAAACAACATCCGGCTTGACCTGAACTACCACGTCATGTTCGGCACCGGCAAGTTCGTCGTGAGCGGGGATCAGTCCACCTTCACCGTGGCAAACGGCGAGCTCGATGGGATCACCGTGGAGGCGGCGGGCGGCACCGTAACGGTGGAGGATGACTGCAACGGTATGAAGGCCCTCCGCGTCACCAGCACCGAGTCGGCCGTGACCATCCGCGGCGGCAATATTGGAAACCTGATCCTGCCCGCCACCGACACCGAGAGCCTGAAAAATGTGAAGCTCTCCGGCGGCGATTTCGGCTCCATCAGCTTTCACGGCACCGGCAATGTGGCCATCACCGACCTGCTGGAGGCGGGCTATGCCTTCCGGGACAACAAGGGCGTATTCGGCGATGCCAACGGACTGCTGCCCTACGGCAGGATGTTCCCTGCCGCAGCGAGCTTTGCCGAGCTTGAGGTCGTGAAATGCGATCACAGCGCCGTGAACGAAGCCAAGGGCTACTGCAATTACTGCGGCAAGCTGTACGAAGGCAAGATCACCGGCAAGGACGGTACGGTGCGCTATGTCGAAAAATTGCGGGAAAGCGACTTTGCAGACGGCAATACGGTCGTTTTGCTGTGTAACATCACGGGCAGCACCCTCATACCGAAGGGCGACTGCACGATCGACTTGAACGGCCATTCCGTAAGCCAGATCAGCTTTATCGTGCAGGACGGAACGCTGACCCTCAAGGGCTACGGCAAGATCAGCGTTGTCGTCCTCGGCTATAAGGAGATCGACAGCACGCTGGTGATCGAGGATGCGGCCTACAGAAACCGCGTCAAGATCGGCGTTCTGTCCGTCAACAAGACCTCGAATACCAAGCTGACCGGCGGACAGTTCGACAAGATCGAACGGAAGGACGGCCGCTTCGTCGAAGAGCTGCTGGCGGAAGGCTGCTCCTTCTTCAACGCAGATTGGGATATGCCGGAATATATCGAGGGCAAAACAGCACTGAATAAGGCGTATTATATCGCCGCGCACGAGCATTGGTTCATCGTGAACATTGAGGGCGAGACCCAGTGTCAGGAGTGCGGTATGCCCTGCCATCACAAGACCATCGGCCCGGACGGCAAGTGTCAGGATGTCTGCAAGCGGCAGATCTACGTGGCCACGCTGACCGCGGCGGACGGAACTGTGACAAATTATGAATCCTTCCCCGATGCGTGGACTGCGGCGGCTGCTGCCAACGATTCGACCCTGCGCCTGCTGTGCGACGTGACGCTTGACAGCGACGACATCTACGACGTCGGCGACGACGACAGCAGCGGCGCCGACATCCTGCTTTCTCTGAATTCCGGAAAGTTCACGCTCGACCTCGGCGGCTTTGCGCTGAAGGCAGGCGCCTCCGGCGCGCTGCTCAAGGTCAGCGGCACGGCAGACCTGACCATTCAGAACGGCAGCTTGATCAACACCTCCCGTGCAGAGGGCGACGGGCAGGTCTTTCGTACCTCCGGCAGCGCCCTTGCACAGGAGGGCGGCTCGGTGCGGCTCATCGCCGTGAACCTTACGGGCGCAACGGGGGCCGGCGGTGTCGCCGACCAACTGATTCAGGCTAACGCAATATACCTGTCCGACGGCACGCTCACCGTGTCGGGCGGCGAATTCACCGGCTCTATCGCGGTCTTCCGGACGACGCAGGCTCCCGTCCTGCACATTTCCGCCGCCACCCTCCATAACGGCCTGAACTATGCCTACATCGGCGAAAGCAGGGAGCCCGCCCGCCTTCGCGCCTGCTTTGCTGAGGGCAGTATGCTCTTCGACAAGGACGGCAAGTACATTGATGTTGCAGTCGACAGCTACTGGACGCTTACTGCGATCGAGGATATCTCAATTCACAGCTTCGACTACAGCGGAGAAGCGGTCGTCAAGCCGCATCAGCACAGCTTCGTGGACAGCGTATGCGCCGAGTGTGATTACGTCTGCCCGCACGACAGCGGCAAAAACGACCGCGAGGCGAGCTATTTTGAAAAGGCAATCTGCTCTCTCTGCCACTGCGAGTACGGCGACTATCTGAAAGACACCACCGCGCCCACGGGCGAGATCAGAATCAAGGACCGCACATGGTGGCAGACGGCCCTGAATACGATCTCCTTCGGCCTGTTCTACAAAGAAGAGGTCAAAGCAGAAATTACCGGAACGGACGACAGCTACGACCAACCCGGCTTTGATATAACGAAGCACGCCGTCAGGATCGAATACCTTATCAGCAATACCGCGCTGAGTGAGGAGACGGTTAAGGACTCTGCCTTTACGCAATACACCGGGGCGATCGACCTTTCCGCGGATGATCAGTATGTGATTTATGCCCGCCTGACCGATCATGCAGGCAATACCGCTTACGCCGGCTCGGACGGCTTCGAGATCGACAAGACCGCGCCGGCGATCGAGGTACTCTCTCCCGTCAGCAAGGTTCTGGACAGCGAAACCACGATCTATAAATTCTGCACAACGGCGCTCGTTTTCCGCGCCGCGGACAAAAACCTCGCGTCCGTAACGACGGAAAATCCCGAGCTTCTCACAACGGATGCCGACGGCAATTACGTCCTTTCCTATAAAGAAGGCTCCGCCGCGCAGTCCATCGTGCTGACCGACAAGGCCGGCAACGAGCGCCGGGTCAGCGTCACGCTCTACAAAGCGCATGATTTTGACCCGGAAACGGCTGCGTGCCGCAACTGCGGTGTGCAGGCTGCGGCGAAGGTCGTCTGCGGCGAGGCGACCGAGTGGTTCGCAAGCGGCGACGAGCTGTTCGCGGCGCTGGAAGGGGAAACCTATGACGGCGCGGCCGTGACGCTGCTGCAAGACACGGAGATCACCACGGGCGCCTCGATCGCCGCCGATCTGGCCTTTGACCTGAACGGCCGCACGCTGAGCAATTCCGATTCAGCCGGAATCAAAATCGACGGCGAGGTCACCTTCCACTCAACGGCAGGCGCAGGTGATATTCTCGTGCCTCTCGCGGTGAGCAAAGGCGCGCACCTTACCATGGGCTTGGGAATCGGCCACGTAAAGAGCTTTTTCCCCATGGGAAAGCTCACCATTTACTCGGGCGAGTATGCCCTGCTGAGCAGTATGTGTACCGGCAGCGAAGCGGAGAATCTCACGCTCTACGGCGGCACGTATGACTGGCTGCGCCTGCAAAAGGCGGATGTCAGGGATGTTCTGGCCAAGGGCCGCTGGTTTGTAAATGTTCCCTATGACAAGGCGACCGGCACCAGCATTCAAAAGGTCACCGTCGACCTCTGTGAGCACGCGAATATCAGCGGCAACCACTGCGCCAACTGCGGAATGGAGTTTACCGTTTCCGTGGAGGAAAACGGAACCGTGCATTGGTTTGACACCTTTGCGCGTGCGATCTACTTTGCCAAGCAAGCCGACGGCAGCACGGTGAAGCTCTTGCAGGACATCACCCTTGACGAAACAAATGCAAGCTCGCTGATCAGCGGCAGCAGCATCGGGCTGAACGCGGGCAGCTATGCGCTTGACCTCGCCGGAAAGGCGCTGGACGTCGGCGGCTATACGCTCAGTGTCGCGGACGGCTGCGATCTGACGATCCTCGACTCCGCCGGCAGCGGCAAGGTCACTGGCAGCGGGACCGTTGATGCCTGCACAGGCGGCCATCTGACCATTGCCGGCGGCGACTTCACCGGGCTGAGCTGTGTGAATTCGTACCACTGGAAAAGTCTGACCCTGAAGGGCGGCAGCTTCCGGCGCATTTTCAGCACCGGCGGCACCCCGATGAAATACCTCGAAAATGACTGCGCCTTTGCTCTGGCGGACGGCAGTTACGCAAAGGAAAGCGATGTGCAGGTCGAGGGAAACACCTACCGGATCGACGACGTTTCCGTCGTGAAAGCGCCGCTGGTCATTACCAAGCAGCCGGGCATGGTCGTATTCTATACAACAAGCCCCGAGGAATACCGCAGAAAGCCGGCGATCTCGCTTGCCTGTCCGCTGGACGACGCCCCCGCCGGACAGATCACCGCAGTGCTGGAAAGCAGCGACGGCAGCCAGACGTTTGAAACGCTGAATGTTCCCGCCGCAAGCACAATGGATCTGACCTTCTCTCTCAGCAGCTTTACCACCCTGGGCACCGACGGCTATCGCATCCGGCTCACCTACAGGGACTACGAGGTCTGTTCCGACCTTTTTGTCATCGCCGTTCAGGTGTGTAACCACACCGTCAAACTCCCCGTGTGGAACATGCGCTACGATAACCTCTGCCGGGACTGCTACTGCGCTTTGGGCGCGTTCATCCGCAAGGACAACACGGTGACCGGCTACATCGCGGCGGCAGACGCCTTCGCAGCGGCGCAGACCGAGGAAAACCGGGACTGCACGCTGACCCTGCTGAGCGACTGCAAGGAAACGCTGGCCGTGAAATCCGGCGCCTTCACGCTGATCGTAACGGAAGGCAGCACGATGCGCGGCAATGTCACCGTTGCAAAGGGCGCGGAGTTGACCATCGCCGGATATGAGCGCAGGCCATTCGGCGGCACAGCCAACAGCGTCATCGGCGGCAAGGTCGTGTGCGCCAAGGGTGGCACGCTGACTGCATCGAAAACGGAATTCCGGAACACCGTCAACTGCGTCGGAACAGGCAGCTTCACGAATGTGAGCTTTTGGAATACCGTCAGCGGCAAGGGCTTGAACACCCTGACCGGCTGCACACTGTACTCCACTTCGGCTTTGAGCGTCAGCGGCACGACCACGCTGCTGAATGGCACTGCCGACTGCACGATCACTGTAAATAGCGGCGGTAAGCTGACCATCGACAGCCTCGTCTGCGAAGGCAGCGTAGTCGCCAAGTCCGGCGGAACGCTGGAGCTTACAGACGGCGTGTATAGAGGTGAGGTTACGGCCCAGTCCGGAAGCACCTTCACCGTTGGCGCCAGCGCCATCCAGGTCGCAGCCATCGAGAAGGGCGCCAACGCCACGCTGAAGCGCGACGCCCGATTCGGCAATATCACCGTCGGCGGCCGCCTCATCGACTGCCTTGACGAGGGCCTGGCGCTGCAGGAGATCGACACCGCCATAATCATCGACGGCCGCGTGCCTATCGCCTCGAATGTCTGCGTCGTTTCGCACCCGCAGCACACCTGCCAATGGAACACCGGTACCCACGAAAAGCTCTGCGGCTGCGGCTATGTGGAGGCAACCGACACCGAGGCGCCGGTATTTGACGGGATCGCCGACGCAGGCATCTATTACGGCAGCAAAGCCTTTACGGTGACCGACGAGAACGAATTTACCCTGACCATTGACAGTGAAACCGTGACGCTGGGCAACGGCGCCTATACGCTGGAGCCGGACAATGCCAGCCACACGCTGGTCGCCACGGACATTGCGGGCAACACCGCAAGCGTTACCGTTTCCGTCATGAAGCTCTACCGTGTCACCCTGCCGATGGGCACAGGCTACACCGTCACCGGTGCGGCGACCGCAGGCCACGGCACGGACTATGAATTTGAAGTGAAGATCGCCGATGGCTACTCCAAAACCAGGGACTACAAGGTGCTGGTAAACGGCGAAGAGCCGACAGGCGGCATGGGCGACGAAAGCGGCGACACCCTCCTGATCAGCGGCGTGAGCGGCGATCTTGTGATCACCGTCGAGGGCGTGGCCGACATCACCCCGCCGGCGGCGGAGATCACCGTCGGCACGAGCAGCTTCCGGGATTTCCTGAACACCGTCACCTTCGGCCTGTTCTTCAAGGAAACGCAGACCGTGACCGTGACCGCGAGCGACGCGGGCAGCGGCGTGAAAACGGTCGAATATCTCCTGTCCGAAACGGCCTTTGCAGGCACGGACGCCATCACCGGCAGTTGGACGGCGCTTGCGCTCACGGACGGCAAGGCGGAATTCCGCATCGCACCGAACCAGAAGGCTTTCGTCTATGTCCGCGCGACCGACGCCAGCGGCAATGTGCAGGTGATCAATTCCGAGGGCGTGGTCGTCTACACCGATGCCGAGGCAATCACCGAGACGGCAGACTTTACCATGCTTGAAAAGACGGATATCACATTAGATGTTAAGCTGAACGGCAATGCCGTGGCAGCACTGTACAACGGTGACACACTGATCGACAGCGGCAATTACGCAGTGTCCGGAAACGGAACCATAACGCTTAAAAACAGCTATCTTTATGATCTTGCCGCAGGCGAATACACCATTCGCGTCCAGTACAATCCGATGGGCGAAGAATTCAGGACGGGCGACGCGCCTGCCATGACATCGGTGAAGCTGACGGTTCATAAGAGAATGCCAAACATCGTCCTGAATCCTGGCAAACGTGTCTACAACGGCACACCGCTCAAAGAAAAGGAAATTCCGTTTACCGTTGCCTACAACGGCGCACTCGTATGGGAATTCAAGCCCGCAGACGCAGACGACTCGGCATATACTGCGACTGCGCCGAAGAACGCCGGGGTCTACACCGTTCGTCTCACGCTCGCCGAGACCGATAGATACAAGGCGGCTTCCCGGACGGCAGCGTTTGAGATCACGCCAAAAGAAGTCACCATCACCGGCGCGGCGGTCGAAGCCTCCAGGGTCTACAACGGCATGACGGGCGCGGTCGTCACCGCTCCCGGCACGATCGCCGGTCTGGTCGGGGATGACGATGTGTCCATCCTGCCCGGCACGGCGGCCTATCTCGACCGAAACGCCGGCACAGCCAAGAAAGTTGCCTTCTCCGGCTTCTCGCTGACGGGCCCTGATGCGGCGAACTATACGCTCGCGGCACAGCCCACAGATACCACCGCCGGCATCACCGCAAAGCGCCTGACCATTGTCAATCTCAAGGTCAAGGATAAGCAGTATGACGGCACGAACGCCGCCACGCTCGACGGCACGCCCACGCTTGACGGCTTGGTCGAGGGCGATACGCTACAGCTTCTGAACGGCGTCCCGACCTTCGATTCCGTTGCGGTCGGCAAGGGAATTCCGGTCAGCTTCACGACCTTCGCTCTGTTCGGCGACTCGGTCATGCTCGGCAACTATGCGCTGGTGCAGCCCACCGGCATCACGGCCGACATCGTCGAATATATCGCCGACGGCAGCGAATACAGCGTCAACTCCAACGACTGGATCAACACCGACTTTGTCGTCACCGCAGCCCCCGGCTACGCCGTCAGCCTGACAAATACGGCAGGCGGCGCATGGACGGACACGCTGACGGCATCCACGGAAACCGCAGACGGCACGCTTGCCTTCTATGTGAAGAATCTGGAAAGTGGCGCGATCTCCACAGTTGTGACTGAGCACTACAAGATCGACAAGACCGCGCCGACCGGTGAAGTTCGGTTGAATGAGCGCTCGGCCTTCCAGACCGTTCTCAACCAGATCAGCTTCAGCCTGTTCTTCAACGATGATGTCAAGGTCAAGCTGAGCGCGGCGGACGAAGCCTCCGGAGTGAAGTCCGTGCAGTATCACAAGACCGACCGGGTGCTCACGGATGCCGAGGTCCGCGCGATCACCGACTGGACCGAAGACAGCGATTTCAGCATCAAAGCGAAGGATCTAGAGCAGTTCATTCTCTACGTCCGTATTGAGGACAACGCCGGAAACGTCGGCTACATCGGTTCGGACGGTGCGATCTTCGACACCACCGCGCCGGAGATCGTCGGCGTGGAGAACGGAAATATCTACTATGTGACCAAGCGCGTCGCCGTCGATGACGAAAACCTTGCATCGGTGACACGGAACTGCGAGCCGGTCGACACGGTGTTCTCTTTGACTGGCGACATGGACGCGGTCTACGTCATCCGCGCGACCGACAAGGCTGGCAATGAAACGGAATACACCGTGACGATGCGGCCAATCGCCTCCATCACGGACGCTATCGCGGAGATCACACCGGAGAATGTCAAGTCGAGCGACGCGGAAACCGTGGAAACGGTCGAGCGGCAGATCCTTGACATCGCCGAGCGATTCGACGAAGCGGAGTCCACCGAGGACGAGTGGAACAAGCTGCTGGAAGCCGCTGCAAAGTGCAAGGAGCTGCAAGCGCGCATCGCAGAGGTCACAGCGGAAATCGACCGCCTGACGAATGGCGTAAACGGCTATGACATCGACACCGTCACAAGCGACGACAAGGCGGACATCGAGTCGCTGATCGAGTCCATCGACGCTTTGCTCGGCACCGACAACCTCACCGATGCCGAGCGCGCCGCACTGGAAGCCTTGAAAGAAGCGGCGCAGGCCCTGCTCGACCGCATTGCGGCTGCCAAGGCGGCGGCCGAACGCGACGAAATCATCGCCGTCCGGGACATCACCAAGGACAATGTGACTCTCGACGACAAGAATGCGCTGGAAAAAGCGGAACAGGCACTGGAAGAAGCCCTGCGCGACTTCGGCGGCAACTACACCGAGGCAGAACGCGACGCGTTGGAAGCGCAGCTTGTTGCCATCAAGGCCGCCCTTGCGGCCATCGCCAACGCCGAAAAGGTGCTGGAGGAGATCGGCCGGCTGCCCTCCGTCGATGAGGTGAAGCTCAGCGACAAGGACGAGGTCGAGCGCGTCAAGAAGCTCCTCGACGGGCTTGCCGAGAACGAGAAGGCCATGCTCGGAAGCGACGCCACTAAGGTGGATGCGCTGCTGCGGCAGCTTCAGCAGCTCGCCGAGGACAGCAAGCGCGCGCCGGGAACCGGCGATGCGAATGCGTTGTCCCTGTGGATCGCGCTGCTCTTCCTCAGCGGCAGCGGTGCGGCCTGCCTTCTTGCCGCACGCAAAAAGAAAAAGCACTCTAAATAAATAAGGCGAACGCAGCGATTTCCCCGCATTCAGCGGGAAGGAAAGCACATTTGCACGCGCCGGGGACGCTGTGTTACTGCTTCGGCGCTGAATGATACGTGCCGTCTACCTAAAAATCGTGCCGCGGCGTCCACGGCACGATTTGTTTAAATGTTTAGTTGTGCTGTTCTTCTTCCAGCTCCCGCAGAGCCTGCGGGGTGTCCACGTCCGCAAGCTCTTCCGGGGCGACCTCTACAGGCAGAAAACGCTCCGGATGCGCACGGATGACGGCGCTTCCACCGTGATCCTCCGTCAGAGCCAAAAGCTCAGGAAAAAAATCCCGCGGGAAGAGATTCGGGTTTCCGCGCTTTCCCCGGTGCGCCGCGCCTGCGATATATTCCGGCTGTGCCTGCCACGCCCGAACAACCCGTGCAACGCTGTCAGCCACAAGGAGCGGCTGATCCGCGACCATATACAAAATGCCTCCACAGTCCGCGAGCGCTTGCGTTCCGAGACGGATGGTGTGGCTGATGCCGTAATCCGGATGGGAATTCCGGATGACATCAAAGCCGAATTCCGCCGCTGCCGTCATAATCTCAGAATACTGCGTGACAACGACGACACGCTCAAACAGCGCAGCCGGGACGGCCTCCATCGCGCGGCGGAAGAGTGCCTTGCCGTCAAATTCCGCAGCCAGCTTGTTGGCACGGAAGCGCGAAGCATTGCCCGCCGCCATGATAAGGCAGCCCGGCTTTGTCGGATGTTCCATCGGATGACCCCCTTTTTTCGTAGTATATCCGGTTTTCCGCTTTTTTTCCAGCATTTTTTCAGAGCGTTCGCAATCGCCGAATTTCGCGTTATCTCAAAAATAGGATAACGCGCGGACTTCAAAAAAAATCTGCCTTGTGATATACTTAGAAAGAAAAAGAGTATTTTCACCTTTTTTTGTGAAAAACGATAAACAATGGAGGTTATGCCCTATGCAAGTTGGCAAAAGCGTCCCGCGCGTTGACGCTTTCGACAAAGCGACCGGCCGCGCGAAGTACACGGACGATCTGTGCGACAGAAATGCACTGATCACAAGAGTCGTCCGCTCCACCATTGCCCACGGCTATGTGAAGTCCGTGGATATTTCCGAGGCAGAAAAGGTGCCGGGCGTTGTCCGTATCTTCACCTGCTTCGACGTGCCCGACATCAAGTTCCCGACGGCAGGCCACCCCTGGTCTGTGGAGCCGGCACATCAGGACGTTGCCGACCGCCGCCTCCTGAACCGCCATGTGCGCTACTATGGCGACGATGTCGCTGCGGTCGTGGCGGAGGACGAGGTCGCCGCGGCGCAGGCGGCACATCTGGTTCGTGTGGAGTATGAGGAGCTTCCCTTTGTTCTGGACGTGCAGGAGGCCATGGAGGATGGCCAGCCCCAGCTTCATAAGGAATTTCCGCACAACATTCTCCGCCACAGCGATATTCGCATGGGCAACTATGAGGAAGCCATCAAAGAGCCTGGCCTGATCTGCGTGGACAAGTGGTACAATACCTCCACCGTGCAGCACTGCCATATTGAGAATCATGTTGCCTATGCCTATGAGGAAGCAGGCAAGATCGTCATTGTTTCCTCCACACAGATCCCGCACATCGTCCGCCGCACCGTCGGTCAGGCACTGGGAATTCCCTGGGGCAGCGTCCGCGTGATCAAGCCCTACATCGGTGGTGGCTTCGGCAACAAGCAGGATACCCTGTATGAGCCGCTTGCAGCGTGGCTGTCGCAGCAGCTCGGCGGCCGCCTGGTCAAGGTGGATATCCCGCGCGAGGATACCTTTGTTTCCAACCGCGTGCGCCATGCTATCCGCGCTCATCTTGTCTCCTGGCTGCGCCCGGACGGCAGCTTCGCTGCGCGCAAGGTCGAGCTGTTCTCCGATCAGGGCGCTTATGCTTCTCACGGTCACAGCATCGTAGCCAAAGCTATGGGATCCTTCCCGCAGCTCTATCCCTGCGAGAATTTTGAGTGCGATGCCTATACGGTGTTCACAAACAAATCCGTTGCGGGCGCTATGCGCGGGTACGGAATGCCGCAGGCATCCTGGGCGCATGAGTGCCATGTGGAGGATATCTGCAAGGCGCTTGGCGTCGATTCCCTGCAATGGCGCCGTGAGCACATCATGCCCGTGGGCTATGTGGATGGATTCTCCAAAAATGAAAACTATTTTGACAGCTTCAACCAGTGCTTCGATAAGGCCGTTGCCTATATGGATTACGACCGCAAGCATGCGGAGTATGAAAACCAGTCCGGCCCTATCCGCAAGGGCATCGGCATCGCTCCCTTCTGGTATAACACCGCCGTCTGGCCCATCTCCCTGGAGCATTCCTCCTGCCGTATGGTCCTGAATCAGGACGGCTCCGTACAGGTGCAGGTTGGCGAAACGGAGATCGGACAGGGCGCGGATACCGCCTATGCACAGATGGCGGCGGACGTCATCGGTCTGAAGGACTACCGTGATGTGCACGTTATTTCCAATCAGGACACGGACGTCACCCCCTTCGGCCTCGGCGCTTACGCTTCCCGCCAGACCTATGTCTGCGGCTTCTCCATCACGCAGACCGGCAATATCCTGCGCGACAAGATCCTTGAATATGCCAAGGAGCTCACGCGCTGCCCCATTGCCAATATGGACATCGTGGACAGCAATATCGTCCGCAAGCCCGACGGCCGTGTACTGGTCAGCCTGCGTGATCTGGCGACGGAAGCCTTCTACAGCCTGTCGCACAGCGAGCATATTACCGCAGAATCCACCTACCAGATCAAAAACAACGCCTACTCCTTCGGCTGCTGCTGCGCCGAGGTCACGGTGGATATCCCCATGTGCCGCGTGACGGTGGACAGAATCATCAATGTCCACGACTGCGGCAGCCTGATTAACCCCCAGCTTGCCGAAGCGCAGGTACACGGCGGTATGTCCATGGGCATCGGTTACGGTCTGTCCGAGCAGCTCCTTTTCGATCCCAAAACCGGAAAGGCGCTGAACAATAACCTGCTGGACTACAAGCTCTCCACTACGATGGATCATCCGCATCTGGAAGCGCAGTTTGTCGAGAATTTCGAGCCGACCAGCCCCTTCGGCACGAAGGCGCTTGGCGAGCCGCCCGCCTGCCCGGTGGCGCCCGCCATCCGTAACGCCATCCTCAACGCGACCGGTGTCGCGATGGACACCGCACCCATGACGCCGCTGCGCCTGTTCGAGCGCTTCAGCGAGGAAGGCCTCATCAATGACCCGTGGAGAAAGGAGAACTGAGCCATGTATGATATGAAAGCGTACTACGAATCCAAGAGCGTGGAGGATGCCATCCGTCTGCGCCTGGAGCACCCCGAAGCGCATATCATCGCCGGCGGCTCCGACGTCCTTGTGCAGATGCGCGAGGGCAAGCGCGCCGGGGTGGAGCTGATCTCCATCTTCATGCTCGACGAGCTGCGCGGCGTGACGATAGACGAGGAGGAGAACATCCGCATCGGCAGCCTGACCAGCTTCTCCCACATCACGAAGGACCCCATCATCCAGAAGTATATCAACGTGCTGGGCGAGGCGGTCGATCAGGTCGGCGGCCCGCAGATCCGCAACATCGGCACCATCGGCGGCAACACCTGCAACGGCGTTACCTCCGCGGACTCCGCGTCCACGCTCCATGCGTGGGAGGCAATCGTGGAGCTGACCGGGCCGAACGGCACCCGCCGCTGCGCCATCAAGGACTTCTATAAGAAGGCCAAGGTCGTGGATATCCGCGAGGGTGAGATCCAGACGGCCATTCTCATCCCGAAGGAGAGCTACCGCGACACCTACGGTCACTATATCAAGTACGCCATGCGCAACGCGCTGGACATCGCGACGAACGGCTGCTCGGTGAATGTGCGCCTGTCGCCGGACAAGAAAACCTTTGAGCGCGTCCGCATCGCCTATGGCGTCGCAGGCCCCATCCCCATGCGCGCGCCCACGGCAGAGGCCAGTATTCAGGGTCTGCCCGTGACGATGGAAAACGTGGACAAGTTTGCAGAAACCGTCCTTCAGGACATCAATCCGCGTGACTCGTGGCGTGCGTCCAAGGCGTTCCGCCAGCACGTCGCCGTGGAGTCGGCGCGGCGCTGCCTGATCGAATCCGTGAAGCTCGCAGGAGGTGCGCTGTAATGGAAAACCAGTATCAACTGATCCGCTTCAACCTCAACGGCAAGGACGTGGAGAAGGTCGTGGATGTCCGCGCCTCTCTGACCGATATGCTCCGCAACGACTACCGCATGACCTCCGTCAAGAAGGGCTGCGAGGTGGGCGAGTGCGGCGCGTGCAACGTCATCATCAACGGCGAGTGCTACAACTCCTGCATCTATCTTGCGGTTTGGGTCAACGGCAAAAAGGTCCGCACGCTCGAGAGCCTCATGGGGCCGAACGGCGAGCTGTCGGACATCCAGCAGGCGTTTATCGACGAAGCTGCCATCCAGTGCGGCTTCTGCACGCCGGGCTTCATCATGACGGCGGTCGAGATCCTTGAATCCGGCAAGGAATACACAGATGCCGAGCTGCGCAAGCTGCTGTCCGGCCATCTGTGCCGCTGCACGGGCTATGAAAACATCGTCCGCGCGGTGAAAAAGACCATGTATAAGCGCCTCGGCAAGGAAATGCCGCAGGAGCAGTAAGAAAAGCAGACGCAAAAAACAAATAACAAATAACAAATAACGGAAAGCCCAGTTCAGTATAAAACTGAACTGGGCTTCAGACTGTCAAAAAACCTATCCAGCCGAAAGTTTCGGAGGGAAGAATAGTGTGAAAGGGAACCGTCAGGGTTCCCTTTCGCGTTCAATAACCCGCCGCAGCGATCAAAATTGCAAAATAATACTACAAATATTGATTTTGCAATTTTGTAGGCAGCTTGTCAAAAAAGTCCAAAAGGACTTTTTTGACAAGCTGAAGCCCAGTTCAGTATAAAACTGAACTGGGCTTTTTTGGCAAGCTGCCGGTCGCTCTTCACAGGTGCGCCTGGTTTTTGATTTACAGCTTCCAGCGTACGGTCTGTTCCTTTCCGCCGACGAAGTCTGCGTAGATGCCGGGTTGTGCGATGAGCTGTTCATGCTTGCCCTGCTGCACGATATGACCGTGGTCGATGACCAGGATCTGGTCGGCGTGGCGCACGGTTTTGAGCCGATGTGCGATCATGATAATGGTTTTATCCCGCGTCAGTGCTTCAATCGCCTTTTGCAGCCGGTTCTCATTTTCCAAGTCTACATTTGCTGTAGCTTCATCCAATATGACGATAGGAGCGTTTTTCAGCATGGCACGCGCAATGGAAATGCGCTGCTTTTCACCGCCGGAAAGGCTTGCGCCGCCTTCGCCGATCACGGTCTGATAGCCGTCAGGCAGGCTTTCGATGAAATCGTCGCAGCAGGCCGCCTTTGCCGCAGCCACGACTTCGTCATGCGTCGCCTCCGGCTTGCTGAATTTGATATTGTTTTTGATGGTGTCGGAAAACAGATAAACGTTCTGGAATACTACGCTGATCTGCTCCATGAGGGATTCCAGCGTGTAATCCTTCACGTCATATCCGCCGATCTTTACGCTGCCGCTGTCCGTGTCCCAAAAGCGGGCGATGAGGTTGCAGAAGGTGGTTTTGCCGCTGCCGGAGGGACCGATGACCGCCGTTGTGGTTTTATCGGGCAGCGTTACAGAAATGTCGCGCAAGATCGGCTTTTGCTCATAGGAGAAGTTCACATGGTCAAAAACAATGTCGTGCTTTTCAGGAGAGAGAGCCTTGCCGTTCTCGTCCATGCGCGGCATATCCTCGGTTTCCTCGGTGCGGTCAATGGCGGCTGCCGCCAGACGCAGCATTTGGCTGAACCACGCCGTGTCATTCAGGTCGCAGGGGATGTTTTGCTCTCGCGCCCCGGCGGGCAGCAGCTCATTCCGCACCGCGATCACATCCGGAAAGTCCAGATTGTAGATCAGACAGCTGCCATTGTCGCGGTACCGCCCGGTATTGTCCAATCCGCAGCCGAGGTTGACTACCGCTGCATTGGGGTGCGTTTTCAGATAGTCCCGTATTTCAAAGGCAAGGTCGTTCTGCCGCATGGCGACCTCCAGAGCGCCGAAGCGCTGCATCAGGCTGCGGGATTTCTTTTCCGCCTCCGAGAAATCATAGTCGATTTCTCCGATCAAGCGGACCGCCGTTTCGTCCTGATAAAGGCGCGGATACAACTCCGAGCACACTTTCCGGGCGTAGAGGGTGATCACCAGCGTTTCCTGCACAGTGTTTTTCTCAATTTTGTATTTCATACGTATTCCTCACTTTCTGACGAACGAGAGATCCTGCATAAAGCTCTAGGGACAGTGCAATCTCCTTTGCCTTTTCCTCTGGCTGTGCCAGCAGTTTTTCACGGAGCGTGCAGAGCGTCGGCACAATGCCGGTTTCTGCCGCCTCCTGATATACCGCAGCCACACATCGGTCGATAATAGACTTGTGCTGAGGGCCAATGCCGCTTTTGTCGATCTGCTCCACCAGGGACATAATAAACTGAGATTTCTCCACGATAGGATTGTTCTCGCCGTAGCCCTCTACCATATATTCTGCAAGATGATTGTGACACTCACATTTCTGGAACGCATGGTTGCCAGAATCTTATCAAAACCATCCGGCAAGCTGACGTTTGCGAACTCGTCCATGAGAAAATGAACGGGGACAGGCAGGCTTCCACCATACTTGTGATCCACCAGCCGGAAAAGCTGCTGAAAAATCTGCGTGTACAAGATAGATACCAGAAAATTAAAGCTGGTATCGTTGTCCGGAATCAACGCGAATAGAGCCACTTTTTTCTCGCTCATGTTTGCCAGGTCCAGCTCGTCCGTTGCAGTCAGCGCCGCCAGCGAGGAAAGGTTGAACTTTTCCAGTCTTGCGGCAAGCGTGATCTGAATGGATTTCAAGGTTTTGGCACTGCCGGAGTGGTAGTCCTTATAATACTTAACAGCGATATGATCCGGCTCTCGCATCTCCAGACGTTCAAACAGTTCATCCAACGGTGACTGATAACAATCATCATCTTCTCGAACCTCACCGGCCTGGAGCATTTCCATGACCATCGGAAAGTTTTGTTCATCCTCTGGTGCTTCATGGTGGAGATAGAATATCAGCGCAAGCAACAGCATGGATGCCGCAGTGTCCCAGAATGGGTCCTGCGACTGACTGCCTTTCGGAGTTGTGGATTTGAACAGGTTGGTAACTAATCGCTGCACATCATTGTCATCTCGCAAATAGACAAACGGATTATAGCAAAAGCTCTTTTCCATATTCAGAAGATCCAACACCCGGACTTCATACCCTTTTTGTTCCAGCAAATACCCGGTATCTCTCAAAAGTTCCCCCTTCGGATCTAAAACTGTAAAGGAAGTATTGGCCTGCATCAAATTTGGCTTAGCCAGATTAAAGCTCTTGCCCGCGCCACTGCCGCCGATGACTACTGTGTTGAGATTTCGCCGGTGCTTTCTGCCATCCAGACCCATACGCACATTCTGTGTAAACAGCTTGTTCTGCTCTGGCCTTTTATCCCGGTATTTTTTGTTCACGGCTCTGGCATCGCCCCATTTTGCCGAACCGTGTTCCTCGCTGCTGCGATAGTTACGGCGAGAGGAAAAATAAATACCGATGCCCATTCCATAGGCACATAAAGAAATAAGGACAGTTCTCAGGCTGTCCTCACAAAGCACAATATGAAATGGAGCATTCATCGCCGCAGGAAATGCCGCAATGATTTCAGGCAAGCCACCTGATACCGCCGGAGCCATAAGAAGCCCCAACCATATCACCGGGACAATACCAAACAGGCAGAGTGCAAGCTGCGCCTTGCGATTATCTTGCTTCATCGCGGCACTTGACCTTTTTTGTCGGGGCATGCGAAGATCGCTGAAAACGATGAAACAATTCAGCGCAGTCACGAGCGGATGAAGGAGCTTGACTCCGAGACCTCCTGTTCAGATGAAAAGCTGGATGCGGCCTGCGAACAGTACGCCGACTGCAAAGCTCTGACCTATGAGCTGACCCACGCATTCATTTCTGCGGTCTACATTTACGATCTCGACAACATAGAAATCGTCTGGAAGTTCAAGGACTTCCTCACTACATCAGAAGGAGAAGCCAAATGAAAGTATTTCTTTATATCCGCGTTGCCTGTGCGGATCAGCTTGCAGCGGCAAACCGGCGGGAAGCACTGGAACGCTATGCGAAGGACAAGGGCTACGAGGTAGCTGCTGCGGTTGCCGCAGACGGCATCTCCGGCGTCCATACGGAAGGCATCATGAACTTTTTGTTGAACGAAGCCAAGCGTCAGGGCATCGGCACGATCCTCGCCCGCGACACCTCGCGGATCAGCCGGGACACTTCCTCTTTCATAAGGTTTGAGCGAAAGTTCCGGGAGAACGGCATCCGGTTCGAGTACCTGTCCAAGCCTGACAATGAGCTTCCGGTTACTCCGATGATGGAGGCGTTTGAAGCGGCGTATAAGAAACGTCGCACAAAGGACGGCACAAGAGCATAGATCAGCAGACAATATGTTTTTTCTGAGCTTCAAAAAAGGAGGATATATCAGAACCAAGGCAAGAATAGACGAGAAGTGCTTGACTTCGGCTGGGAGCAAAGCCGCATACGAGAAAATACTGGAATATGTCTCAGAGAATACCGGACTGAAAGTCAGTCACCTCTATATCTTACAAGCGAAGCAGGAATACGGCATCATTGAGAGAGAAATATACCTCGCTGAAATCCGAAAATGACAAGTAGCCCTGATGCCTCTATCTGAGAAGCAAAAAGCAAACGCAACGGTGCCGAAACACTTCGGGATGATGTAACTGAATACAAAAGGACAAGCATCAAAAATGGATGCTTGTCCTTTATATCCGACGCATTATGTTAAGATGTGCAGTAGATGTTCCATTTTGCTGTCCCATTCTCTGCTGGAATCGGCGCACTCTTTCAGCTCAGTTTCGATTTCAGAATTTATCGGCAAGTTTTTCTTATAGCGGATGGTATGCTCAAGGCTTGCCCAGAAGTCCATAGCGATTGTACGGAGTTGTATCTCCACCGGCACATGGATCTCTTTTTCCGCAAAGAATACCGGCAGCCGGATCGTCAGGTGCAGACTGCGATAGCCATTTGGCTTAGGGTGTGAAATATAATCTTTCTCTGTGATGATTTCAATGTCGGACTGATCTTTTAAGCACTTTGCCAAAAAGAACACATCCTCCTCGAAAGAGCAGATCACACGCACACCGGCAACATCCATGATATTTGCCTGCATGGTCGGAAAATCCAGAGGAAGTCCGCGCTTCTGCATCTTGTTCATAATGCTGGACGGCGACTTCAAGCGGCTTTTCATACTTTCTATCGGATTGCGGTCATGCTGCAATGAAAACTCTTCGTTCAGAATTTCCAACC